>JGI24158J21664_10004951_pt1 | contig 17281 bp, 3 predicted proteins | sample Ectturendosymbi3_FD_21664 | JGI IMG/M metagenome (IMG submission 21664)
CAACAACAAAAATGATCGGTATTGATTACTAAAGGCGTTATGGGATTTGTCTTTGAATTGTTGATCTACATTTGCCCAAAGAGTAGCTCCCCGATAAGAAATTGTTGTTTTTGCCAGCGTTTGTTGAAACTTGTTGTATAAAATAGTTTTGGTTGGTTGCATATCTTGTATTATGACAATGAACTTCAGCCGTTTTATGAAATAAGTCTTTAAATGATGTTGGCAACATTTCATGGTGAAATTTATGCATCGGTTTAGCTAATTCTAATTTATAAATATCGTGAAGTTTCAGCTCAGGATATTGAGAGATTTATACAGAGGTGTAATATGAGATCTACAGTTTTTATAAGTGATAGTTCGTAGAATATTATTGCGCACTACTTTTAGTGGTTGCAAAACATAATTAGTAGCTGTGCCCCATGAAACAATGCAGTATTTTAGATGACAATGCACAGGACTAAAATATAACATTTTTAAAACATCGATTGATACCACATTTCGAATTTTATAGAATAAATATGATGCCCTAAGTAGTTTTGATATTATGTATTGCACGTGAGATAACCCAATCTAACGGGCTGTCTATCAAAACCCCCTAGTATTTTTTGCACATGCTGTTCGTTGAAAGCAGCTGTCATTAATTTTTATTTGGAACGAACAATTTTCCGATAGATTGCTATTATTTTTCAAAGATTGTAAGCATAAATGTTGATTTGGAGTAATTTAAGGACAATTTATTTGAGCGCAACCAGTTGTCTACTTTAATTAGTTCCACATTTACCATATACTGCAAATTGTCAAGATTTTTATGAGATAGACAAAGATAAGTATCATCAGCATAAAGTACAGTATAAAATGCAGAGGATTTAGGTAAATCATTAATGTACATGACAAACAATAGCGGTCCCAGAACAGATCCTTGAGGCACGCCATTTGAAATGTCAACTAAACCAGATTGCAGATTTTCCCACTCTACAAATTGCTTGCGATTGGATAAATAACTAGGAAATAATTATAACGGAATTCCTCTAATGCCGAAGTTACGATAAAATTTGTCAAATAGTATGTAATAATTTACCGTGTGAAATGCTTTAGACAAATCAAGAAATATCCTCAGCTCACTTTTTTCTTTCAAACTTGAGAGCAAGAAACTATCAAGCCGGAGCTCACGTTAAGGAACCCTAATCAAGTGACGGGAAAAACTGGGGCATTTGGATTAGTATCAGAATTCCATGGGAAGTGCAAACACCACTTTCTCTAAAGGGGGTGAAAAGCAGGGGATCGAAATTAGAAGTCCAGAACCCGTTCCTCTGCGACAGGCTCCCTTATTAAAACAATTAAATAATCTTCCCTGAAAGAATTTTTGGGTCGCGAAGCAGTGGCAGGAACTTTCATTACATCTGCTAAACAATCATTACATTTGCTTAAAGATCCTATGCTAAATTGAGCTGTCGCTCCCGTAAGTCTTCATCCACAACGGTCATTCAAAAACTGTCGTCTACTTTTTCAAACACAAGCACTTATATCTTCAGTGCAGGTTTAACGATACTCACGACCGCCTTCTACCTACAGCATTCCGCCACGCCGTTCACGAAGTGCCTGTCTGTTTTAGACTCGACTTTTCAGATCTGATGCATGTTAAGCATCCTGAATTATTCGAACTCAGCGAACACCCGGATGTAAGGCTGGCCAGTCGTCACTGCGCTATGCGCACAATTTTTGAGTACAGCTCTAAGTCCCATAGCCGGTTGACTCCAATAATCCAAGGAAGTTCTTGCAATTATTAATTTCGCCCGCAAAAATTTACGGCAAAGATGTTTCAATCACCGGTTATTACCACCAGCTGGCAATAAGCGAAGCCAAATATGCACTGCTTGCTGTATGTGCACTATATTTACGGTGCGTGATCAGATTCGTTTTGATTATTTCATATCGAAAACAACCAGTGTTAATGACTTTGAGCAGATCCTGACAAACCAAAACCCACACACATGTACATTACTGTTGAAAGTCTTCTCCGAACAAGCGCGGCAGCAATTTCCGTCAATGTCCAACCAAAGTGCTTGTGAAGCCACAGAAGCTTGTGGCAATGTAACGTTCGCAGAATCGCTGCGTGTATTTGTTTGCGTGTTGTCCTTAAGCAACGTTCCCTTTGATTGATTATCGAGCCTCGAGTAATTGCCGGGCCGCGTTTTTGCTTCGTTCTGCATTCCTTGGCCACCGAGTTGCGTTGTTCTTTTTGTAGTGGGCCGAGGCAGCCTCGATTCTGAGCTTTACTAGGACCGTGAAGGTTGGTCCGTTATAGAAAGACATAAAGTCTTTGATTCTTGCAGCACAAGGCTGCCATAGCATAAGGCTATTTCTGATACGGGACACAAGGTCTTTGCAGCAAAGGCTGGTTCTCATAATTTTCGTTTATCACGTTTTGTTGACACGTTTTGTTGGCAACGTTTTGTGGATCTCGTTCCGTGGGTTCATTAAAGTTGGTAACGTGCATTAACGAATTTTGTGGTTGTTCTCTTGATGTGGACCTGATTGTCAGTCAGGAAGCTACAGGATATCTGCGCAACTTGTAAAGAGAATGCGATACAACCCTGACGTGACTTTTTACATTTAACAAACTTTTTTCAATGTCGCTATTGACTGATATATTCCTTTACTTTTTAAAGCACGCCGAACGAGATTACCGAGTTTCTTGTTACACACAATGCTTCAGTCAATACCCACCCACTTCTCAGCAGATAAATTGTAACAGTGGCACAAATTAAGAGCAGAAATTTCCGCGAGCAGTTGGTGTGAGTGGTTCAGTCGATGGCCCTCGTGTTGCATACCGGGCATTGTTGACAGTCATGCGACTTATATTGCGCAATCACGAACAAAGCCGCGAGGCACATTAAAGCGAAAATAAACGATGTTGTTCCGCCAGCGCTCAATCGTTTAAAAACGCGAAAAAGGAAAAAAGTCTTGAAGCACAGGTAATAAGAGAACATAAAGACCGACAATAACAATATTACGCAAGCATAACCTGGTGTACGTTTACTTAACAGCTTCACAAGTGATACAACCTGAAGTCGTAACCTGAGCACGAACGAAACGATCGGCCAGAAAGAAAAAAATGAATTGGAACGCACCCCGCATTCACCAAAACACGGTCACCTCCACTACGAAAAAGTTCCGCAGTTTGAGAAAGGACCAGCGCGTGAACCGTGCCCGGCATTAGAACAAGCCTCGGGCAAGACGATTGAAACATAACGCGTTCCTCATGGCAACCAAAGCGGAGGAATGACTTGCGCAACGCCAAACACGTCATGCATAATTTAAATGTTAACACCGACGGTGAACTTGCGGCTTCGGTCAAACGCAGGGGGTGCAAGAGGCTAACTTAGTGCACTCTTTTGAAACAATGTCACGTTAGAGTCAGACGCTGCGTTTACCGCCAAGCCAGCAAAGAACGAATGCTTGGTTTGAAAGCGAGCAGAATTTAAGTTGGCAAATGACGCCAACCTACGTACTTGTTTCCCAGCAAATTACAATAAACAGCAAATTACAGCATTGCAAATCAGCAAATTACAATAAACTGAAACACTGTATAGAAAAAAGCCAATCGCAAGGTCTATGGCAAAACAGCGATCAAGAGTAAGTTAAAAAGGATTGCACTGGTCTTCATTATTACATTACCTCGCTTGAACAGAGCCAAAGCATGCTTTCTGAAACGAACCTAGCCTTGAGCAGCAGGGTCTGGTTCCTTTTGCGTTTGCTTGAAGTGCTGATTGGATGACAGTAAATTTTGTACGTCTTTCGTAATGGACCGGAACCGATCGGCGGGCAAGGCGTCTTTCGATACGTGGCGCAATAGGAACTCCTCTGTCGCGGTTTTGTACAGCAGCGAATCGGTCACGAGCACGTGACCGGACAGTTCGCAGGCCCCCACGTTTAGGGCTTCTTCATTCTTGGCGCCGGCGACCGAGATCCGGGGCCAGAGAAAGACGCGCACGGCGTCGAGGCGGCCGACGCAACGCTTTTCACCTGAATTGCACAACGCGTTGCGTGAACGAGATTGAATGGAGAGGATGCGAGCGAGCGCAACATGGTCGTCGACGCAAAGAGTAAAGAAGCGATTTAAACGCTGAGAATGCCTGCTGCAAAACTGTGAACATAATCTATTTCAAACACAACACTGCCGATATTGTTTCAAACTGGCACGTGGTCGACATCAACCCAAGGCAAATCTAAAACCTTAACAATCTTCATTCAAGTAACTTCACTCTACAGGTGAAAGAAGCAAGGAATCAATCACAAATTTTTAATAGGAAATCGATTCCATGTAACACTACGCATCGTCAGTCCTATCATCTGCAAGCAATGCTAACAGGTGTGAAACGTAGGAAGACCAACACAAGTTCAGAGAAAGTAAACAACCTCAAGACTGCAATGAAAAAACTGCGCACACTTATTGCCTTAACAATCTTATCACCAATTCAACCTCCCGTCTTAAAAGGAACGGTTCGTTGCGTGGATCATTCAACAGCGATCCAAGCAGCGAAAATGACTGACGACTGATCTCCTAGTTTTTAGCACAAGAATGTCACAGGAGCCCGTGAGCAAATGCGACTTGACGCTCGTTTGTTTTCTTTTGCATGAGTTGCGACCCTTTGTTTTTTTAGGTCATAGACCGAAAGTTTTTTTGAAATGACCGAAAAAATTAAGTCGTTTGGGTCAGAATGTCTGAAAATATAGGCCAATGAACACTGTTACGGCAAGTTTTAATACAACTGTGAGACAAATGACCGAAATGTTTCAGAAAAAAAAGCACGATGCGAAGGCTGTGTTTTGATGTTCGGGCAATTCCAAAAACAAAAAGTACCGTTAACCTAGAATGAAACAACTAGCGCTTTGTTATTAAATGGTACTTCAGCGTCTTGCAAGTGAATTTTCGTAAATTTTGTGTATTAACCAAAGCCACAGACCGAGAAACAATTCTAAAATGCAGGTACGATAGGACCGTAGCAACGAGGTGTCCCTTATTAGTATTTAGGAAGCGAAATATTCTAATAGTTTGATAATCAAGGTTTCAATGAGGCTTGGGGCGATTCTGTGTAATATTCTTTCCACTGCGTTAGTTTCTAGTGGACGTTTTACTAGGTAAAATCCTTGGCATCGTGTCTGGTTGAAATTTAATTGCTTACTGCAGCGTTACAGCTACGTCGGATTTCTGCGGTGTCTCTTCGCGAACTAAGAACAAACTTCTACTGTTTTTCAAAACGCAAATAGTCCAACAGTTGTCTGTTTCTTTAACAAACAAACAAATTCATCAACTTATTTTCCATCGTCATTTATCGCCATCTTTTTAAAAAATATATGTGTGTTCTTGAAACACAGGTTGAAGATTTCGTACAGGTTAAGTGATCCTAAAGTAACATGATGACGTTAAGCCACATGGGGAGGTTGCTCACGAACAATAGTTTAAGCCGAAAAAAGAAACAAAAAACACAGAACAACGAAAAATGCACACTTGAAAAAGCAAAATAAGAAACCACGTTTGAAGCTGCTCTCTTTGATTACAATAATCGTTAATGAAGAACAAACGGATATTTTCTGTAAAAAATACAACTACGCTTAAAATTTGCATCTAAGTCCTTGCAAGCAAAACGGGCGCAGAGATGACAGCGAATGACTGAAAAAAAACACGCCATAGAGAATTGCCTACTCATATAATTTATACTCTGTCTTTTATTTACTCGAACATGCTGGTCAGACATTTCCCGTCAACTGATAGGGATGGCCAGGTCACGTGATTGTTCGCCATTCGTTGACCAGGTCACGTGATTGCTTACCATTAAATGGCTTTTTTGTCATCAGAGCAGTCGACCGCGCGATCGAAAGGTTGTGAGCGATGTTCTCGCGAACGAAGTAGTCAGTGACGGTTGTAATCCGCTTCGCCATGACGGGGATGTCGCTGATGTCACGTATCTGGAAAAGGTGGGGGAGATGGAATACATGCAGCGCTTTGCAGTTGGCGCGCGACGATGTTGGTGTGGCGAAAAATGAACGCGTTCGGCTTCGTCTCTAAACTACGCATGTTGGGTTAAGGCTGGGAAGAAGCTACATGCAACAGCACGGGCGGATTGCACCCTTGAACGTTCCTCAACTGATCACTGACACAAGAAGAAAGTGTTATGAACGACTGGCGTGTTCTGGCTCCCTAATGCACTGTATTAATTACTTCAAAAAGACTAAGAATGCTTCCAGCAAACGCTTTGAATGTAATTCACGAGATAAAGTGCCAACAAACTTAAATATAAACCTCCAAAGGAGATCGATTGACAAACTTTGAAAATTAAAGCTCGGTTTATTTTCGAGATGCATTCCAGTTCGGGCATTTTTTTCTGAAATAAGCTTACTTACATTTACCACATCGTAATTACACGGAGATAACCATCAAAACATTGGATTCTTGGATTTTGTGTCTGTATCTAAAGAGACAAATAGCCTGGATCTAACTGCAAAAATTGTCACGCAGCACGATATGCCACCAGAAGTTAACAGCGTTAATAAAATATCACCACTGGAAACTCTACAACTGCTTTTGATGCCAACTCGGAAAAGGCGCATGCGGTGAAATTGTCGGGGTACCTGTTAATTTACTGGCTGTTGCGTTTGGACTTATTATGAATTCCAACATGCTTTTTCAAACTTTTGCACACACATAAACATACGCAAAAGAGCCTCGGTTAACAATCCCGTTGACAGGTTGTTTCCAGATCGAGGGGAAGTAATTGAAAATCGTGGTTGTCGACAGTCAAATGAACGAAACGTAACGCATGTAGAAACATGTGATATAATGGCGTGTATCGAATCCGACGATGCAAGTAAGAACAACTCCCTAGCGATTCCCTGACGACGTCCACGCACGACGACTGCTGGCGACTCGAAAGGAAGTTCAGGTCTTTATTGACGCATTATAATAGCAGGCATTTATCAGCCTGTTTCTTTCTTTGTTCGTACAACTTCAAACATGAGCCTTCTTTTCTGTCAGCAAAACTTTTAAACAGTGACGACAAATGTTCTGCAACTGAAGCAAATCTTACTTGGAAAACAAATCCAGGCACTGGAAGAGAATGACAAACGTAACAGTTCTCCGCCAGGTACAAGCACTTGAGGTCGGGGTGCTGTATCATAAGATGAGGGAAGCCACTGGTTTCACCTGCATGCAGATGGACAATGCTCATTTTTACAAAAAAGCAGACCATGCTATGTTAGAGCTCTCTCATAAGGTAAAGGCGAGGAAATCACGGTAGGGAGACGACTTAACTTACAAAAACAGCGCTTTTTTCAACTACAAGCTGGTTTCAACATCAACTGACGCAGCCTTCTTGCAGGGAAGGTCCAATGGAGAAGAGTTCCATACAGTGAGTTCAAAGACAGCATTTACGTCAATCGCTAAAACTTGAGGAGCTCAGACTTCACCGACAATCATTCGTATTTCATCGGATGCTTTCTACAAATACGATTAAACTGCGCAACTTCAAACGCGCTTCCCAGGTCGAATTCCACATAAGAACGGTGTAAAATTCAAAACTCTTTCAACCCGCAATTCGCGAAAACAACTTCGAAAAGTATGTGGCCTATCGTTTCGAAAAGCATCGAGGGCAAACTTTAAAAATTAGAAGTCGAATCAGTCCTACCAGCGGGACGGCTCGGTGCGTTGATGTAGTAACTGTGCAAATGCAGATGATTCACGGAGGCGTGGGCACACAGCCCGTTGAAAACCGTAATGAATCGTGAGTCTCTGGACAGGCACTGCGTCTCCAGCGCAAATTCAACAGCGCGGCTTGTCAGCACCTGTGGTCTAAGATATAATCTTTGCTTTGAGATACCAGCAAAAAAAGTAAAGATAATACATTCTGCTCATAGACGTTTGGACTAAATAAAGCTCAACAGAAACCGTTTACACATTCAAAACACTGCAATACTGGGTGCATTATGTTCAGGTAAAAATGGGAAACCGCGTGTTGTGAAAATCGTTCGTTTTTTAGTTGAGGCTAGATGGTGCAAGTATCAACTGTGCAAATTTTGTGGTGGGCTTCTGTAAAATTTGACATGACCTTTTCATGCAGCAATCAACTTAAAGTGGCAAAGTTTAAAACGTAAACAACATAGCACCTGCGAGTGTTAAACGATTGCACTTTTGCTTAGCTTCCCAGAGAAACATGTATGGTGCTTCAACAAAGTATAATTATATGTGAATATAACAAACAAGCTGCAAAACAAGCACAGTGAAGGTAACACGTTCCATGTGTACATATTAAGTCAAAGTCTTTTGAACTTCAAAGAGTATAGAAAGCAGTTTCAATGGACATGATAAATCTGCAGAAAAAGAATTCCAGGTGCTGCCAAAATAAAACCAACCAAAATCTCACATTTTATGCAATATGATATATATATGTGCAGACATTTATGCTTAATTACAACAATTGCCAGCAAACCTGTTAAGTTAAAGTTCATGCATCTGCAACACTGTCATCTTTATTATTCTATATATTGGAGCATGGCGTAGAGTTTTCGACTGTGCTGCTGCCGAGGTGTGACTAGGTCAGCCGTCCAGACATTGCAGGCTCAGAGCTGTGAACCGATGCCCAGACCTTCCGATCGGATTGCCGCTTCACATCTGCTACGCCATGCTCCTTTACTATTCTATATATTCGCACATACAAACATTTCTATCCTAGCTTGACATACAGTATTGTACAGACAGCACACATATCTACTAAACCCTCATTAAAGTTATGTGGAGTATATGGAAACAAAACTGCACCTGCAGTGGCTAAGGTTGGGAACTAACAAGACATGACCATGAGCAAATGGGCTGACATTGATAATGCAGAAGTCATCTGATTTCGTTCCTTCATTTTGTTGCAATGTGTCCATGGACACCAAAAATCTATTCCCATTTGCAACTGGCACAACCCTTTTTCTGATCTGTAAATAACACATTTTAGAAATTTGTAAAAAAGGTAGAGATACACTGATATTTGGGTTGCACCGATATATTGGTATCAGCCAAAACGGCCAATCGGCCTCAGTAGGTCTTGACAAATGCTGCTATATTCCTCACGCATCCAACTTTTGCAATGAAGCACAATGAACCAAGTCAAGACAGTTATCTTGCAGCAACGCTAGCAGGTGCGTTTTCATAAACAAGCAGACAAGATGAACCATGAAGCATGCGTCTGCTGTCCCAGCCAAAACAAAAACATCATCATTAATCAGATTAACTTAAAATCATAGCAAAATATTGAAATTGCTGCAAGTTGAAAAATTTTAGCTCATAAATCTTATTTTCGAAGTTTTTGAAAAAAACGTAAGGCATAGAATATACTATATTTTTGATAATGAAGCAGAAAACAATATTGGCAAATTTCGGAAATACTGGTTATCGGTATTGATCCAATGAATGGCCAATATATCGATATCAGCCCCAAACAACTCATATCAGTCGACCTCTAAGAAGAGGTATTTCAAAATCTTTGAACTCAAACAAGAAAACTGTCTTACCCTGAACAAAACTTCTTCCTGTTTGATTTTTGTAAAGTTAAACTTTGTTGTGTCAAATGGCATGTTGACATTGGAGAAATCTTGTGGTTTTCGCCTGTTTAACCTCTGTGCTTTATCTTGAATGACCAACCCCAAACTTCCAACAAGTCTTTTGCATTGAACCTGAACAAAGGATGTAAAACTCCTAAATGAACTTTTATAGTGGGAACTTTTTATTACAGTCTGTTGTTACACTCTAAAATATAACAGATGGTAGTTCACAAACAAATTTCACATAGCATCTCAGTCCCACCAAGTATCAATTAAAAAAGATTCAGAAATGAGTTTTCAATATATATATGAAGAAGTGAAAGTTAAAAAAGATTTGTACAAATTTCTCTAGGCTGAGAAAACTATGAACATTAGACAATATGCTAAGCACAACTTGATAAAAGTATGAGAATGACTTGAAGTGGAAGAACTAAAATTTTTTAAAGCAATTATTATTGTACTTTTAAAATATTCACATAATTTTTATGATCCAGATCTAAGATTTACACCAAAGGAAGCACACTATTTGAAATATATATCACAATAAATGCAAAACATAAAAATAACTTGTTTGTTCAGGTGTTGATTTCATTTGTGTCTTGTTTTATTAAAAGTTGGGAAAAAACACACTTCTGTAGAAAAAACGTGGCATCCTATGTATATGTATGATAGAAAAATTATGATGTGGAATCACGCAATATTAAAGGCAATGCAACTATTTTGGCAATGGTGATTGAATAAAAGAACACAAAGTAACAGAAGTGAAATTTACGAAAGTAGTGAAAATTGTGATACAGCATATGTTTCTTTTGGCAGTATAATAACTACAGTGAACATATTTATACACAGGGTAGAGTTTGAAAATGCTGCCATATCTTTAGTTTCTGCAATAAATAAGCACTGCTTGTTGTATGCATGAGCTTGTCCAAACAGGAAATTCCTACTTTGTACCTAAAGTTGAAATCACACATTGGTGCATTAAGTGTACAAATATCTAAAATTTAACATTTTTCCATAAAAATTTCGCCACAAAAATCTGTATCCCATCGTACCTGTCTGAGACAACAGAAACTTCATTTGAAGATATCATTTAAAATAATTTCAACATGGACACACTCTACATAACATGCAACATCTCTTATTCTGGCCCTCAACTGATGGCTATTTTGCTTTTAGAATCTACACCATACATCTTTAGTAAGCTAATGATGTTGTTGGGTCTATTTCCCAAATGCTGCTAGTGCCATAAAGTGGCTTTACACAATATAACAATCAATGTCGTAATCTTCAGCGAATTATCACAAAAAGAATAAAGGAGAACCCAGTCGACAGATTGTTCAAAAGCTTACAGCAAACCTAGAGCTTTTAATTGTCTTCGGATAATCATTTCAGTTTGTCACAAGAAAAATATTTTACATATTTTAATTATTTCTACAAATAGTTTGACACATATAACCCTCTAAATTTATTTGAAAAAAATGATCATCAAAGCTACTGATGTTTATCAAGCAATGTTCTATATCAGAATACACTAAAATATTGAAAAATTACACATGATAATGCTTTTGATGTCAACACAATTAGCACACACAGACTAAATTAACTAAACATCTGACAAGTTTAAACAAGCAAATACAAAGACTGTGTATAGTTAATTGCAACCCTATAAATATAATTTGGGAGATCAAGATTTGTGCAACAAACAAACAACCTTCAACTTGTATTTGCAAATTCCTTCATTTTGCGCATTCAACCATTTTTTCATTATGAGGTCATCAAAACCTTGAGAGGGATAGATTTTGCTTTTGCACAGAGTATTTGGATATTGTGGACATGTTTCATAAATGCCCACTGCAAGGTCAGAGCTGTCATATATATATTCCATCACTAAAAAAATAAACATCAACTGTGATAATAAAACTATGTGAAACCTTTTCCTGAGGTACACCTACACAAAAGCAAAATAAATATTGTAAGTGACAGACGGGCACACACACCAAAATTACTAGAGTTAAAGACTATGAGTGAAGTATTTAATCCACTCCAATCTGTGGTTCATCTCAATTTCTGCTATTACAAAGGAACGAAGAAGCCAATGTATCGGCTCAACCTCTTCCATCATAACTTATTGACCAATAGAGCTAGAAACCTTTTCAAACCCTTTAAAGAAGAAAGTCTCTTAGCTTTGCTTAAAAAACCTGGGAATTTTGAGCTTAAACTTTTTGGTGTGACACCACAACTGGGTCCTTGATTGGCTATCTAGTGTCAGTGGTTGGCAAGTTTTGGTCAAAAAATGATGATTAATTAATTCCATAAAGATTTCCAGCAGATCAATAAATTACTTATCATTTTTGGCCACAACTTGCCAACCACTAATGCTAGAAAGGCTCTAACAATGTGGATTTTCACCCAGTTTATTTTTAAAAAAGAAAAAACAGATAAACTGCCACTTGAATTTTTTTTGTTAGGCCCCGATGACATTCTCTCTAAAAACCATTTAACCTTCCCCAGCCATGATGTCACAAAAAAAAAGTTCAATCTCATAAGCCCCAAGATATTTTAAAATTTTAACTGGGATACTTTCTGCTTCTTTAGAGAGTTTGAACAGTTTTCTAGGTATATCAGTCGGCAAGTTATGACTTGACAAACTCTGAGCCACTATAATGGCTTTGTGATCTGTAAGGAGTAAAAGATAAAGGTTATTGCAATAATCCCAATGACATTAGCAACCTTAACAAATTACAAAATATTAGAAAATATTCATGCGAATTTGATAAACATACTATGTTGTGCTTTAAACAACTAAAAATGAGTAAAAACGAACTCACGCAATTAAGCTTGACAATTTTTAACATGGCAAATCTTCTTATTATTATGTGTATAAATCATGCACTACAATAAAATTATGTAATGGATAGGTTATATTGCACACCAAGGAAAAATAAATAGCTTCTTGAATAAGTTTGAGCACAACATTTCATGCAGTGCAATAAGTTTCAGGTGAAACGTTTGAATGAAAAAAGAAGTAGTTATCTATTTATGACCAAACTGTTTAAACTTTGATACAAAAATCAAAATGCAAAAGCAATCAGCCAAAAGTTATGTTTGGTTCGGAACATGTTGATTGTATGAATATTTCAACTATGCCCTGAAAACAACTTAAAAAATCATACTTGCTTGAATGAAAGTTCACACTGCACAGGAAGTATTTCATACAGCATATTTTAAAGTTTCATTTTAAAGAGTTGACTTGCATCACGAAAACCTACCATGCACAGAATTATTATTGATTTTCTTTTTTCTATCCATATGCTGTATGAAGCACCCACATAATANAATAATAATATTTTGATTGAGATTCCAGGTCCATATCACACGGGTAACAGNAAAACACAAGAACACAAAAATGTTATCTCTTGTTATTCACTCAACTCTTGTGTTGAGGTAGGTGTTTTTCTCTGACCTCGGAGTCTTACCCGAACTCTGGGAGATCGAGCACCGTTTGTAGGATGTNTACACTGCCAAATTTCTGTCTTTGCCAGTTGGGGGATCTTGTTTTTGCCAAGGATCTCATGGAGTTGTTTCTCCAGATTGTTGTTGGTTGCTCTGGGAGCTCCTATTACTGTTGGTACCAACCTAGCTTTGATGTTCCACATTCTCCATATTTCCAACCTCAGGTCCTGGTATGTTTCTATCTTCTCCCTTTCCTTATCTACTATATGTGTATCATTTGGTATTGCTACATCTATTATGAGTCCTTTCATCTGCTTGTCTATTACTACTAAGTCTGGTCTGTGAGCTTGTATCTGTCTGTCTGTTCTGATCTTGAAATCCCACAGTACGTTGACTTTGTTGTTCTCTGCCACTGGGTTGGGCTCGTGGAGCCAGATGTTATCGGTCGTTTTGATCTCGTAGTGCTGGCATATGCTATGGTGGATTGCTGCTGCTACGTTGTTGTGTTTTGTCTTGTACAAGCTTCCTGCTATCTTGGAGCACGCACTCACTATGTGGGCTATTGTCTCGTCCTTTTCTTTGCACATCCTGCATTTTGGATCATTTGTTGTGTGGGGTATTTTCGCTTTGTGACACTTGTTGTCCAGTGCTTGATCTTGTGTTGCTGTTATGAGTGCTTCTGTTTCTATCTTGAGTCCTGTGCATTCTCGCATCCATCATCCATCTGTCTCGCATCCATCACAAAAATGTTATTATTATTATTAAATGTTGTTATTATATACATAGCATATTACAGTGTAGGTGTTAGCTGATAACGATAAACACACTCAACACAGAAGCATTCAAATGCTGAAATGGCACACCGGCTATAACTGCATTCAATCATCATCAAACAANAATCTGGCAGTTCAAGAGAAATGAAGACATTCTCTAACATCATGTTCTGAAGTATATGACTAAAAATATTTGGATGGGGGATGATCAATGGCGAACAAAAGCATGTGGATTGTTTTGAACNAGGTTTCAAGTGCTTCAGCAAGATATTTAGCTTGAGGCTGACAACTGTTCGTTTTCCCTAAATTTAAAGCAAGATTTGACATTTGGCATTTTACTAGTTGTGTATAATCACTTTTTTATATATTTGGCTTGCACACAATGTCGACATGTTGGGGGTGGTAAGGGCATTCACAAGAAAATGCAAAAATCATGAGGTGCCAAGAAGCACACCGAAGGCTTAGATTGCTGTGCAAAGGCAATACTGAAGAAAAACAAACAATGAAACAACACACCAGCAAATACTGCAATTGGTGAATGACATACAGGAGCATTAAACAGTGGAGGAAAAATGTAGATTAGTAAAAAGCATCAGACCATTGAATGTTTGAGATAAAAAAATTGGATGAAGATGTACATCAATGAACAAAACCATATAGATTATTTCTCAACGAGGCATCAAAGATCCTGGCATAATGGTTAACCTGGTATGGGCTAGCACTTATAATTCTGGGTGTGTAATGCATAATTTGGTAGGCATTATTGTAGGCAACTCATAAGTGTTTCACACTAGTCCGTGTGTATTTTCTCCATACTTGGCAAGCACACATTGGCATGCAATATGCACAGAATAAAGTGTTTTTTACTGCCGTTGAGCAGTGAGCAAAGGTGCCTCTGAGCTTGTTTTCTGCACAGTATAGCAATTTCACTTGTCTCTGGATGTCATCGCCATTCTTCATTTGAGGCATTTAGAGATACACTAAGATATTTCATGTGGTTAGAAAATTGCACACAGAAACCATTTAGAAAAACATTTCATTGAGCAGATTGTTTATAGCATATTTTTTTAGACAAAAATACACAAATTATTTTATTGCAATTAAAAGCAATTTTGTGTTTAGCACCACAATCACCACAAATATTCGTAAGAAAATGAAGTTCCCTAATGCTAAGACCAAACACAACTCAGCAAAACTTATTAGATGATTCACAACCATTGCGTCTCACTCCGGCTGATCCCAGCTGGTTTGAGAGGTCATCAAGGTAAACAATGAATAGATATGGACTCAGAAACCCTATTTCCTTGCCTTGTTGGTTGTAGTAAAGGGGGATAAAAAACAATGACCCATATCACTTGCGTGGTCTAGTACTCAAAACTACTGATCAACAGTCTTACTATACACATTACTATATTTCACTTAGTTAGTTGAGTGTACAGCAGGTTGTGGTCAGTTCTGTCAAAAATGCTTTAGAATAGGGGTGGGCAAACAAGTTGACTTGGGGAACATTTAATAAGGTCATGTTTAGCAGTGGGCCATACCTACAAATGCAAATGAAAGCCAGTCTCTGTTTTAGTTAGTTTAAATAGCACTAACATTCACTGTGATAAGTTGGAAGTACTTTCAGATTTAAAGTTTTTTTCCTGATTCTGATTCTGTAGGTCATGCCACTAAATACACTGTGGCGGGCCACATATGGCCCGTGGGCTGTAAATTGCTTACACCTGCTTTAGACATATCTAAGAATAGTGAATACACTGGGATGCCTGTGTTTACATAATATGATCAAGTATGCTTGAGTAAAAATATGCAGGTGTCAGTACTACATAGTGCCTTGAAAACAAACTGATTAAAGGTTGCATTCAGATTCAAATAAAGAAATAAAACATTTTTTTCGTTCTATAAAGTCACATGCACACTAAAGATTAAAAAATCTTTTTTGTATGTTAAAAAATAAAAACTTCCACGATTAACCATTTGATTTTTAGGAAAACTAGTGCATGCAACATTTTTATAATTGTCTATAAAGTATAAACCAAAATAACCTTTAACCATTTGTAACATAGGTTAAATTTGTTTTATAATAACAAAGATACTTTTGTAAAAATCAAACACTGTACCTGAAGGAAAATGATTTTTTAACAAAAGTTGGATATGAGGGACAATTAAGGAAAACAATTACTGATATAAAACCTCAAAATGGACACAAGTAAGATTTAGGAGTAGTAGTGAAATACCAATAAAAGCACCAGGAGAGCTTGAGGTTTTAGTAATATACCAGGGAGTTCAAAGTAATAATAAATGTACAAGAGTTTGGGGTAGCAATTATTATTGCATTAGAATTTGTTTTAAATGACCATACAAAAGTTGAGGTAGTTCAGTCAGAATATCTGAAAATGACGGCTAATCAATGCATGCTGTTATGGCGAGTTTTGATCCTACTTGAGACAAATGGCCGAAATGTTTCATCAAAAAAATGAGGCAGTGGCTAAAGGTCCGTCTACAGACCTTCATATTTGAAACTTTATTTGTCCACAACCTGCATGGTGACAGTAAAACGTGACGAGAAAACAGTAGGCTTGGTAAAAATGTACTAAATATAAAACCCAAACCCTAAACGTAAACCCTAAGCCTAGCCTTGAAACTTAAATTTAAAACCTTAAGCCTAAACCTACACCACAAACCTAACCCTAACCCCTAAACTTAAAGCCCAAACATAAACCGTACACCTAAACTCTAAATCTGCACAGAAAAGTTTAGAAACATTTGAAAAAAGTAAAGGAAAACTGGTTTCATGAATTGAAACATGCAACCACTACTAGAAAAACAAAAATTGCCAAGGTGAAAGCCGAACCGAAAACCATGATTGGTACAGCAGACGTAAACACTTCTGCTATGCTACCACGACAGTGCCACTTGAGTGACAAACTCAGCATTACACTCAAGCTGCATCATGTGAGGTACACCTGGAGCCACTTTCAAAAAATGACCGAAATGAATGTCTCAGCAAAAAAAAACAGGCTAGATGAACAACTAGTAATTGCCTTCTTTCATGATTTCAGAAGTGAATATATTTATACACAGAGCTAGGACGACATAAACATATCCAACTGATTAGAAAAATAAATGAAATTTTCATTATTAGCCTATAACAAAACAAACTTTAGTGTCGTGGCAAGCCTCTGAGGAATCTGCCTGCTTTCACACTTCTGCGATGATCAAAACTTGCAAGCATATCTATTTTTCCATAGTTATAAGCTAGAAAGATGGTGGTAAGTAAATCGATCACAGTCAATTTCACAGGCAAACTAGTTCTGCGTTTTTCAATGCATCTTCAGTCCTTTCCTTATTCAATAGAAACTCCATTATTATACAGTAAACAAACTTTAGCCTTGCGGCAAGCTTCTGAGGAATCTGCCTGCTTTCTGCTTTCATTCTTCTGCGATGATTAAAACTTGCAAGCGTATCTA
>JGI24158J21664_10004953_pt1 | contig 17279 bp, 6 predicted proteins | sample Ectturendosymbi3_FD_21664 | JGI IMG/M metagenome (IMG submission 21664)
AAGATAGTCCAATTTCTATTCACTCCATGATTTGCCTTTTCCAAAATCACTATCAGGTGCCACTTCATGACAAACTTTGCAGATTATCATATTTCTTGACGCAGAATAGTCATAAATTTTGGATAGTTTAGCGGCTTGCTGTTTTAGCTTATGATTACCGGTATCGTGATTGCAATTTATTGTCACACACTCTACTGCTGTATTTGGCCATTCTTCTCTGAATTCAGTCTTCCTTTTTTTAGCTTTGTTTCCTTGAATAGACATCTCACTAGTACGTCTGTAATTAATTTGGATAAATATTCGCTCAGTTATTATTATTAACTCAACCAGTTTTAGTGAAGTTGAAATTGTGCAACATCCCAAGGAAAGGATTTGAACAATCGGAGTTTTAGCATACGTAGTTTTGCAGCATACTGTACTCAGTGGTGTGTTTAAGGGGAGTCGAGCGAATAGGGGCCCCCCTCGAGGTGTGTTGCACGTAAGTTTCCCTCATTTTTGGTGAAAAAGTGTTATCCGCTCCTAGAATATTTTCAGATGCACATCATAATTATGTACTGCCCTTTTAAAGAGCCCCCAACAGCAACTGTATTGTGTAAGTACTCTGCTTTCAAAAGGGCCCCTAACAGCAACTGCAATGTGCAGGTACTCTTCTTTCAAAAAGGCCCCGACCAGGGTTTCGTAAGGAGTCAGTGGTTTTTGGGTGGAGTCGGATTCCTAATAATACTAGGAGTCGGATTTGTTTATCCCACTCCGACTCCGGAAGTCCAACTGGATCATTTTTTACAACGCTCTCCTAAGTTGAGAATTCCTGTTGAAATGGTACAATTTCTTATGAAACTTTTATTGAAACAGAGAATTTTTGCTTTGTACCACGATTTCCATTGAGTGCTATTTGCTACAAAATTGTTGACAACCAAACTTCATTCACTTTATGTTTAAGAGTCGGAGATGGGATTCGGAGTCGGAAATTTTGGAAAGGTCGGAGTCGGAAATTTTGGAAAGGTCGGAGTCGGAAATTTTACCTCCGATTTCGCAATCCTGCCCCCAACAGCATCTGCAACGTGTAGGTACTCTGCTTTCAAAAGTACCTCAAATAGCCACTGTAATGTGTAAGTACTCTACCTTTGAAGGGGCTCACAACAGCAACTGTAATGTGTGAGTAGGCTATATTAAGCTTTCAAACAGGCCCTCAATAGCAACTCCAAGATGTAAGTACCTTGCTTTCAAAGGGTCTCCCAACAGCAACTGTAATGTGTAAGTACCTTGGTTTCAAAGGGGCCAAAAAGCAAATTAAATGTATAAGTGCTTTGCTTTCAAAGGGGCCCCCAAAAGCAATTCTAATGTGTAGGAGATATTCTGTTTTCAAAGGGGCCCTCAACAGCAATCCAATGTGTAAGTACTCTGCTTGCAAGGCCCCAACCGCCACTGTAATGTGTTGACTAAGTACTCTGCTTTCACAGGGCCCTAACCGGTATCTCTGATGTGTAAATAAGGAAAAGCTTTAAACCAACTTCAATATCTTTTAAACGACTGTGAGTTGAATTTGTTCCAAAAGTTCTGAAAAGACCCTATCAAGTAAGAATAAAATTTATAACAAATAAAAATTTGTTTTCACAGTCAGCAGAAAAAGCTTGTCATAATATATTTTGGACGACTGTGAAAAAGGGGCCCCTGCTTAAAGAGCATATGTAGTGCATGTTAAATCCCGTGTTTTGTTGTGTTCAGATATAGGCCTGTTTTGTATTCCATTAATCTGTATCAAACTCGGTTTGCCTTTTTGATTAAGCCTATTGTAAGTTGCAGTCTAATATTTTTTGTTTAATACTGTGTTTTTTAGTCAATGAACACTGATGATTTTTTACAAACACTACACAAAGCTCGCCAAAGATTTCTCGCTAACTTTGCCGGGAAGACTAACTTTAAACCTTACCACTATTCGAAACTTTAACATTAGACTAGCTCTACCCCATCCCCTAACTATAACCCTAATGCGGCATAGAGAAGTGCTTAACACCGTGGCCCGCATATCCCCTTCCTATCGATCTAAAGATCTTATCACGGCTGGCTGAGTATGATGACGGCATCAGAGGGCCCCTTTTTCAGCCTTGCCTCGGGCCTCCCCAACCCTAAGTCCACCACTGACTGTATTAACCTGTTTACGTTCTGGAGATTGAGATAACAGATCAGGTACGCAACCTGAATGCAACTATGACTAGAATCAATTGATGACAATATAAAAAGCAAAACCCAATAACACGTTTGTTTGTGATGTTGCTTGAAATCAATTAAAAGACATTTGATAATGCTCAGTTTTCAGCAAAAACAGAGTTAACAGTTTTCCACAACGCTTGGAACTCCTACAGGTGGTATAACAAAGACGATTTGAAACAACTCACAAGAAACGTTTGTTACAATCGTAATTTTAAAAACCCTTGGAAATTAATATAGAATCTCAATACCACAAAAAAGTTTTTGTGGTTATCGTTTTCTACTCCAGGTGGTTTTTATAAATTTTATAGAATTACGATCTGCCAGAGTTTAATGAGCATCAGTCATCCATTTTTAGAGATTTTTAGGCTCCATCTGGACAAATTAGAAGAACATTTTGCACAAACACAAAGCCAGGTGTAATTGGTAAGAGTATTTTAAACGTTCTGTCTTCCAGATGTAGAACCAGGAACAACGAAACCAGCTTCTAAAATTTTCCACTAGCGCATCTCGCGTTATGCTCTTCTCAAAGTTGCGACGTAAAATAAACGGTCCAGTTCAAACTCATCAATCACTGCAGGGAGTGCAGGAGATAGTGAGTGCTGTATCAACCACAAGTGTAGCAGAGTGTTTGCTTGTTGCGCAAATGGCATTCGTCTTAGTCAAGATCGACACGCGCTGCATCAAAGGTTGAACGAGGAGACACGTGACAGCAAAGCAGTTTGTTGATAACGTTTAAGCGATGGGGAGAATGAGTTTTAAGTGAGCGGTGCGTTGATCTGTGCTAGATACGTATCTCAGCAAGTCCAGGAGAACGAAATGGAAGGTTCTCGAGAAAGCATGTGGTCCAGAATTTTTAGTTGCAGTTGGTAGTTGAGTTGCGGAGTTGTCGCAAAGCAGGCGTCTTACTGTGTGCTTTCGCTTGGCCGCTGTTATTTTTGTTGCTTTAACTCTTACATATAAAGAATTAGTTTTCTACAATAAGGTTTTGCCCAAAAAGCTTGAAACATGTCTTGTTAGGCATAACATGTTTAAAGAAATATATGAAAGTTGGAGTTTAATATGCCTTGCAAAACAGGAAGAAGGAATGTTCGATGATTTGTTTGATATTTAAAAGTTTTTCCTTGTGGAAGAATTAATCCAGGGTGAGCACTTTTGAAGTCATTTAAACTCACAAATTTCCGAAAAACAGTTTGTATCTATCGGCAGCAGACACATTTTCTGTTTGTTGAATATTCCACGGTGTGCATTTTATGCTTTATATAACTTTTAACATTAGACGTTAAAGATTTGCAGAACACGTGATTCAAATTATATAATTCACATTGTCATTGGATGAGCAAAAGTTGCTTCAGTACTTGAGATGACGTTGCATAAAGCATACGTCAACTCATATTCGTTTTATCTCATGGATACTTCTGTTAAACCCGCTCTTACGTCAACATTACGTCAACACTGCAGGCTGCCGCTTAAACTTTTGGCAGATTGCCAATCACTTTGAATGTGCTGGCACCGTGTTGCTTTGACTATGCTGTTGAGTCCTTCGCCTTGCCCTCAAACTCAGTGCTGCAATTTCGAACTCGAGCATTTAGAAATATTGGTATTCACTTAATTGTTTATTTCCACCAGTGAATTTATATCTCGTTTCAATTATTTTCCTATTAACTCGTTTTCTATTTCTGAAGTAAACTGTGCTTGTTAGCTCCATTTTGATTAAAAAATTGAAATTAATTTGAAGGAAAAAATCTATGAGTGAGGTGAACATTCTTTAATATGAACTGTTACGATCAAAACCGGTGAGTGACATAGTAAATATGAAATGCTGGGCTGCCGCGACAAAACGATAAGCCGGATACAGGCGATTTGCAAAGTTTTGTCTTAAAATTTACAACAAGCGAACCTGACAACTGTTGCCATGGTTACCACATTTTACTTCAAACTGTCGGCGGTTGTCTGAGGTTTGGCAGCAGCTGTCTTGCACACTATTCTTCCATGAGGCAGGCTTTTGTTTAAATTGTCCAAATAGTCCAGACCATGGCTGGAATTCTATGACTCTCACCTGAGCACTCGTACTCTTCAACACATAGATTAATGTTTTGTTAGATGTGACCTCTTCACTGATGAAATGATATCTACAAAAGTATGATGCAAATGACTGATTTGTAAACGTCTAATCCCGCTTGCAGGCTGTGGCCGATAACCCATATTATTATGACGCTGATAAGATTCAGGCAACTTCGTATAAATCTTCAGGTTCCAATATTAGATGATTTTTTATTTTTATTTAAACAAACCAGTATTACATTTGAACCTATAACTGAAATAAGCAACTTTAAAAATATAAAAAAATTTCTATTAATTCACACCTCGTAGAAAACAATAGATTATATCTAATCAAACAAATACAAAAGCAAAAGCGGCAACTAGGAAACGAGGAACACAAATGTGGATCTAGATAAGAAACGATAATTTTTTTAGTTTTTTTGCCGATTTGAGCAAAGAAGTCATTTACTTTGCGAAGCATCAACAATCCGATCTCAGAGTATTTCTTGGGCAAAACAAATCAGCTCGAAATCTCACTATGGATTATGGCGGATGATGCGTTGATCCAGGTTTTAAAAAAGAACTGGATTGGTGGCGTGAGACAGAGAGATAATTATCGCAGTTCATTTCGAATAACCACCAAGGTTTTCTATTGAACTGCATGAGAAAATACATTTTCATCTGCGATATATGAAAATTTTTAGTATTCTCTGATTAGTGAAGGCAGTGGTTTTGTTTTACGCTCATTTGCGGTTCATGCCTGCGAAGGACAAATTAAAGCCGCTTCTGTCGCAAATTCACAATTTTTCTATTTGGGCAAAGCTTGATTCAAACAACTACAGAGTTGTTGGCGTTTGAAACTGTGGCAAGATGAACGTTTATGGTCGCTTTTGTTTGTTTCATGTCAGAACGCGAAGAAAGTTTCGCTTAAAATAAAGTCAGTGCAGAATCTCATCGCTGGTGATTTGATTTATTTCAATAAACTGGCCCAATCTTTACGTCATGGAAATCTTTGGGGATTCGACTTCACCGTAGTTGTCCTTGAGTAACTCGAGATTACGCAAAACAATGGCATCCAGGAATGGACGCGGAAAAGAAAGGTTGGCTTGGCGATGGAAAAAAGCGAAAGGAAGCAAATTAATTCCCACCGGGCCGCACACAAGCCGCCGTGCCTCGTACGGAAGATAGTGGTTTTACTTTCTGTGAAAAGGAGACCTTTTTAATATGTTTTTTGAGCTTTATGTAACCAGCGATAAGACGTGAGAAATATGGCTTCCCGCAATGTAAAGTTTTTACCGAGGTTTGCAAAGACTTTGAAGATTGGAGCTCGCATTTTAAAACTCCTGAATATTATGAAATCAAATATAAAGGTTTTATTACTAATTCAGAAGCTATTTTATGAGCTTCAGTATATTCGTGCTCTTGAATTTCTATTATCAGTTAGAGGGCTGAAAATACCGTAATATCGGCGAAATCGTTTTTCCATCAATAGCACATCAATATGTGTTGATTCTGGTGCTTCTGACTTAATAGAGACAGGATTTAAGTTTTATGACTCAGTAAGTTTTTTCGTAGCTCATACAAACTTATAGAAACTGTCACATTACGCAGCATTGTAAAGTAAAGGTAGCTATTTCTGTACATCTCTGGTACAGAAGCTGAGAACATGAGTGTTAAAATACTTAACCATATAAGGTCAGCGTTGCTGCCGCTCAGCCAGTTGCTGCATTTCAAGGTCGCTGGGTTTGTTCCAAGGACATGTTGTTCTGTTCATATAAGACACGTTTTTGACAAAAGTAAATTTATGCAGCAAGAAAGGAGCTGAGTATGATCAAGCCCAGCTTACCTTAACCACCACAGCTTGTCTAACTCAAGAGATGCTTCATTTCCACCTTTGCCAATGTGGTTTTCAAAAAATCATCACTGAACAGTGGTAGCACCAAGTTGCACAGTGGTAGCACGATCAAATGAAAGCGGATACGGTTTTATGTAAGAGATAACTTCAACACTATTGTGTTTAAATTTTGTTCTTAACTTTTGCAAACTCTTCGTTCTACAACGACAACGTGTACAGTAGATGCAGAAACAGACACTTATGACCGCATAGTGCCTGGACCAAGTCAAAAATTGGGATATAGGTTTGCTGTTTTACTTCACCTTACACAGGGTAATGCTGTAGTCATAATTTGTTAGTCTAAAAGTGTTTCATGTATAAGATGGTGGCAGCTTAGAAAGTTTTTTGCGAAGCACAGAGTAAAGATTTTGCATAGTAGAAGGGAAAGTGTATGGAAAGGGTTGAAGACAACAAATGCAGCCAAACCCGGTGGAACTCGTGAGTGACAATCAATCGATGAACTTAATTTCAAAGCTTGTTGCGTTGCCTTCCTGAGACCATGAGACTTGCAAGGACCAGGACGCCCGATTTTGATCTTTTTAAAAATTTATGTTCCTCGCAGATTTTCGTCAATTTTTTGGAAATAACTTTGTTAAACTGACTTAATCGCAACGGGAAGCTGGGTCCAGTGAGCAGGTGAGGATTTTTGCTTTTATTGAAGCACTGTGCAGAATATTTTTTGAAACATTTTAAAACAAAAGTCTAATTTTATATTTTTTAACGCAGACTTAATTTTGAAAATAGTAAAATGTTTTGACCAACAAATGAATATCTTGATTGTGTTTTTGCCTTCACAAAACTTGGTGATAAACTATTAACTAATCATCATTATCACAAATACCCTCGTTGGCCAGTTTTCTCTTCATTATTTAATAATAATCGGGTAATTTTTGTATTAAACACTGTATTTGAAAAGCTTTACTTGAAAGAAAATTGTATAATTGTTTATTATCTTTTGAAAAATTTAGAGAAAGCTGAGGTCCTGAAAAACAACTCTGACAAAGCCTTAATTAATGTTCTTTTGTTAAGTTGTTCTTATTTTTAAATGGTTAAAATAAATATTTTTGAATACTTCAAAATTAGACCCGGCATTTGTTACATTCGCTTGGTCCTATTTAAATTTTTTGGATGGAAAATGTACTTCCTAAAGTCTTCAGGTACAACTCCGACTGTAACATCTTGGATGATTTCAAAACGTCATCAAAATCATTTATATTTTCTGGGTACTTTCACTTTAAACAATTAGAAAATTTATACTTTAAAAATGTTTGGTTTTTAATTTGTCTTTGAAAACATTCTGCATCAAGTATCTTTTATTGCTAATACAAAAAGACTAAACTGCATGTATCACTTTTTATAATTCAACTTTAAATGTATTTTTGAGGAAATGTTAATATCTGTTAAAGTTACTGAATTTATAAAAGTGGGAGTTAACTTTTAAAAGTTTTTTAAAATCAGTTTTAGACATGTTTTTATGTTCAAACTAGATTTTGTGTTTTATTTTGTTGTTTATGTGAACGTGGAAGGCCGAGGCTCTGCGAAAGTCAAATTCTGTTTTTCAATCCGAGTTAAACTTCAAGGATTGGATCTAATAATCAAAAGAGTATTTCCGCTGTGAGAAAACTCGGACATGCCTTTTATTAGAATGAGGAGTTTGATGAAAGTTTCAGCTTCAGGGTTTGACAAAAAATTGACAACGTTTGAGTTATAGTACAATTACCGCAGTGGCGTTCAGAGAGGGAAAAATGAAATCTCAAACTGTCTTGATAAGTTTTGATTTGAAGGAGAAACAGCACGCAATACCCAATGCTTTGCATGACTTGAACAAACCGCAAAATACCTTAAAGTTTCAAAGGTTTCCAGACGCTTTAATTAAAGGCCAAAATGCTGGGAATCGCTGTTTGGTTTGAAGTCGTTGATCTCTGACGTTGGCAAATGAAAGTGCAGTTTTTTCCAACAAGGGTTTGTGGCGTGACAAGGAACGTTCTTTGTTTCAGTTAATGATTGATTTTGTCACTTGACTGAGCTGTACGTTAAATATATTTAGAAGACAATAAGTTGCAACAAGAGAAACTTGTTCAAAATTCGTAGAGAATAATTTTGAAAACATATAAAACTCTGAATGAACTTTCTCAAACGTCTTTTTTCCAAAATGTTTCGTTGTATTCTTCAGCATCTTTCGAAATGTTGTTGCTATGGTCCTTGGGAGTAAACTGAGCGAAAACTTTGGACTGACTCACTTGTAACTTAATGCGCCAAAGACCATGAAAAGGGTTGAACAATGTATTAAAGAGAGATCGGGTAAAATTTTTGGATCAAATTTGCTGTGATTCATTTTCTAAAACAAGTTTGTTAAACGGAGAGATTTCAAATCGTTCCGGTTCAATGAGCCTCGGCCTTCTCGACTGTTTGTGAACTAGACAAAGATTTGAGCGGTCAGCGAACAAGTATTCCTAGTTTCGCTAGTTGGCCCTGTATTTCTCTCTGCAGTTGTTAGTCTCTACTGACTAATATTGGTTCAAGATATCCCGCCCAGATGCCACAAGATGAGCGGACAAGAGCAGATGTTTTCCCGAGCCCCGATGTTAGAACCAAAAAACCCTCGATCGTTTCGCACACAATGTTCAAGTTTCGCCTTGTGCTGTCAAGTTTCGCCGTCACGTGGTTACCAGGCCTCGGACGAAAATGTTTTGGCGTTTTTTCGTGAGTAGCCACCCGCCCAACCGGAGCCCAACAAAGCTCAGAAGCGCCAACGGTACTATTGCTGCAGAGTGAGTTAATCATAGGCCAGTTAATCGTTTGTGCAGCGCCGGCTCGCCTTGTTACGTCATGGAAACGGTTAAAGGTGAAACCGCAACCTGTGCATGAGCAGCACCAGAACTCTAATCACAAAAACTCAAAGTCTGAGTCTCCCGTTACTTGTAAAACTAAAAACTTAAGTATAAAACATTTTCGACGTCAGAATGCAAACGACGGTTTTGGTCGTTGTGACGTATTCATCACCCTTCAAAGAATCTTCAGTGGGCCTTAGTGATTGCTAAAAAACAACTATTGACCTTTCTGCATTTCGCGTTTAACCTGCATTGAAACGAAAACCAGAATTTCGGATCCTTGGCATCGTTTTTGATTCAATCGATTTTGAATTTAAAGCAAGATGAGCAATTTTTTTAGGTTTCAAACAGTAATCAATCAAACTGCAGCGAAGCCTGTTCTTGTTTGACAGAGTCAAGAGCAATCAATCCACCGCGTTATAACGCAACTGTCAGGCTGCCAACAAACGAAAAACGAAAAATACGAAATTGATTTTGTCCGAAAATTGGCCAAGTTTTCACTAAATGCAGAACGAAATCTCGTTTTACGGCTCTGATTGTACTCCAGATAACCTTGACTTAAAAAACAAAGTTTGTTAAACTATTTATTTAGTTTTTTTATTTCAGACTCGAAATCTATATCCCACGGGTTACTGGTGCACACGAAATGCGAAAACCTCTTGCACTCTAACGACGCAGTGTGCGTGAGCCCTTACACACGGACAATGCTGTGAGAGAATTAAATGTAAAATGAACGAGGCAGTAATATCAACGATCTCTTATCATTACACAGTAGTTTCATGCAATCGGTAAAAATAAAAGGTTTGTGAAAAGTACCAGCCTATGGTTGTCCCTGAATGGATGAAATATTAGATGAAGGTCCTCCCCGCTTCAGTAAATGCGTGCGTGTTGGTTGTTTTGAATCAAAACATGGAATGTCTTGAAGCAGTTGGTAACCTGGCGATTATGCATATACCGTAACATTTTTGGAATGAAACGCAAAACTCGAAAGACTCTGTCTACTACATGTTGCTCCACGCAGTCGTTACATATCAGACTGTGCATCTGTTCGAAGTATATCCGGATAGTACAGGTTGCTCAGGTGGTGTGCTTTGTTTTTGTTGATGATCCGGATTCAAACTCTGCAGCTCACGCTTAATTTCGGGGCCCTAGAATCAGAGAAATCGGGTCCCTACAGGTCCATACCGGTACCTAACATTTTCCTTTAAAAAAACCCTGCTGCATATTGAACCTAGATTTCGAAGGTCTCTATCTTCGAGTCAATATATGGTGAAACAATAGGAGTTAAATACAATTTTGTATAGCAAGTTTTTCAGGTTTGTAACAGCCATTTGATTTTTGCCTTTAGCAAATACCCGTTTCCAGACATAAATATGACTACCAGGAACGGAAAGGTGTTCTCACAATTTCACCTAGGTTCCAATAAACACACATCAGACTTTATGTTGACAACATCCACACACCCGGACCAACATTTTTTAAATGCAGCTCAACAATTTTGGAGAAAACCTAATATTTTTCTAACACGAAAATAGTAGCTTTTTTACACAATGAGAAAATTTTAACGGACTTTGATAAGTTAATGCCTATTTGGAACGCCTTTATTATGATTTGCTTAGTGGTAAAACCATTGATTTTTATAAAATTTTGTTTTTTACTTTCTAGATTCGACAATGTTCGGTTGTACTGTTCTTGATCCAAAGCTTGGGAGTATTTTATGGGAAAGAATCGTGTTTGTTTCACGTCCTGATAGGATTTATTGTGACATTGACAAAGATATAATGTCACAACCTGTGATGTAAATCTTATAAAATTTAATCCAAAATACAACCTCCAAGTCAGCCTGAAAAAATTTAATAGAACAACTTTAACTCATCTGATTAAAAATAGTTGGTTCCTTAACGCCTTTTCCTCCCACTAACATTGGTTGATACTGCTGAGCAGTAGATGTAGATCAAAACAAGTGCACAAATGAAGGGGTTACATATAGAGTCAAAGCTGTGCGTTCATTGTTATTCAGTGAAAATTGAAATATTGATTCAAACATAAGCGAATGAAATGTTTTAAGTTATCCAGGGTATTTTGAATGATGCATGATTCAAAAACTACATAAAGTGCTTTGCATAATACGCAACAAGTACATGTCCTAACATTCCAAACCACAGCAATTTTTAGGCCTATTATTACATCATTTGCGGAGATAACAGGAAAATTTTTCAGAATTCTACAAATAGTGAAAGTTAGTTTTAAAGTTAAATTACGTTCATCAAGAAGCAGTTAGACTGCAGATAAGAATATCGCTTTTTTGTTGGAATACAAAGAAAAATGTATAGTGTAAAAAGTGTAAAGTCGAATGATACAAAAGCTAATGTAAAAACGAGACGTTTAGAAATAGATCGCTTCACCCATAGTTAAAAATTTCAGAACAGAGAAAATGCATTGTTGAAGTTCCTGGAAACGCGAACAGGCAACATAGAGATGTGCGTTGAGAAATTGCCAGCCAAAAAAGCATTTCAAAAAAATGATCTAAGCATCTTAAACTTGCGTTCTAATAAATGGTTTTAAATGTTAAATTCTGAGCTAGAGGAAAGATAATTTGAAGTTGTGATACATTTTAGAGAAGGAACAACTTATGCAATCGAAAGGTACTTCGCTGCTCCATTGTGAGAATAACTTGGATTTGCAGTGAAACTAACATGAGTGTTTGAAAAGACTAAGCCAACTAAGTTCGTCTTGTCAGACAAATTCACCAAGCGGGTGTTATTTTGGTACAGACTCATGCCAGTAGAGGAAATATCCTGTTTTAAGTTTACTTGAGAGAAAATATTTGTGTCAAGCGGGCTTATGCCCCATCTGAAAGCAATTCACTTTGGAGCAGGTTAAAATTTAATTCATAAAACTTCAGAAGAATTTTCTCAGAGCGATTTTTAAGATTAAATTAAGTTTTGCAGGCGCTCAAACAGTACAGGAATGTTTGTTGAACGAACACATTTTACTCATCTCAGCTTTGCCTCAAATTCAGGAATCATTTTTTCATATATTTCAATGTTACTAGGATGGTGCTGCTCTGAGCACTTGGCCAAGCAAACCAATGATCTTTGGTTTTTTTGCTCTTCTGGTTTTATCGGCCCATAATCGCAGTGCATCATTTCTTCCCATTACGGCGGGCCGGCGCTGAATGTCTGGATATATATACAACTCAACTTATCCCTGCATAGGTTGACAGTGTTCTTTTTCTACAGGTGAAGTTTTTGCTTGTTCGAACCTTGCCAAGAAGCTACCACTACCAGTCGCTCATCCTGGTTAGTTTCACTTGGAAATGTGCTTTTCCATGAATTTTCTCGTCACCGTGCGCGGTGACGCGATGCACTATCAGATGCATTTTTAGGAGACGCACCTGACAAAGTAGCGCTAATTTTTGCCGGTTTGGAGGTTTAATTCATCAAAACTAAAAAATTTTTAATAACGCTGATTGCCTGTTCAGGTTCTGTGCTGCAACATTATGTCACTATTGAAAAGTATTGAAGTTTGAAAGTGCAAAGCAAGTTTCTGTTAAATACAGGCTTTTCTGGAAATTTGCACAACTATTACGTTTTCAGGTTCTCGTAATCACCTTCAACAAAACGTTTGGGAAAAATGACTTCCAAGGAAGATATCAAATCATGTTTGAGGTAAATGGTTTATCTGCTGAGTAACGAATTCATTTTGACGACGAGTGAAAACAGGGCAGTTTACCTCGCTCTCTGAACCTGCTAAAGGGACACCTAGTTAAAAAGGTACTGAAATCATGAACGCAGCAACCAGCTTTCTGTTTTAAGCTCATGGTATAAATCAGTGAAATCTTTAGTCAAAGGTTAATTTCTTTTTCACGTCAGAGAGACCAGATCCTCTCTGATCTCTTTCTCTATGACTATGTTTTGCAAAAAACTAAACCTGGGGAAACTGCAGGTTTGTTTCGGTTGTTTGGTTCAAACCGCGGGTTGGCATGGTGATGCGGGTTGGCATGGTGATGCAGGTTGGCATGATAAGTGCTTTTGTAATTTCACTGATTACACCATAGGTTGGGAAATTTTGAAGGAGAACGTGGTTTATTGAAAATTAAACCATTCTATTGCTGACAGTAATTCTCTTTCATAGTGTGCCCATTGCTTTGTGTCTCAGATGAAGCATAAGACATGCTTTGAAAACTTAACGCACTGCAATGTTACGTGAAATTTTTTTGTTTGAAAGTTTAAAAGAAACTTATATCAGTCAAATTCTCATTTCACAAGTTCTCTATCTGTGAGTGTGGCTGCTGCGGGGATTCAAACTTTCCATTCAACTCGCATACGCTCTGTTCTGGTTGCACGTTGCTGCTTCTCGCAAACGTTGTTTTTGTTTGCGAAAAGTCAACGTGCTATTCGTTATGAGAAGGAAAATAACAAAGCCGCTTTGCGGCAAACCGCTGATAATTTGTCGAATTCTCTCAGATACTTCCAATATCGCGCCTTATCGGAAAATCTTAAAACAGCGATTGATCAAGTTACAGAAACGTACAGCTTCAAAATAAATGGAGCAATAAAAATGCACCCCTGAGAAACCCAAATTGCGTTATAAAACAAACAAATTTAGCATAACTTGTTGCAATTTTGGCCATTGATATCCAAGTAACACGAGAATTTTCAAAATAAGAAAATGTTTGCAAAACTTACAAAAGGTCATCAACACGTTTTTGCCCAACTTTGAAAAGGTTTAGCCCAAATTAAATGGCTTACAAAGTACTGTTCTACGAAGTTGTAGAAGACTGAAAAAAGTACTGTAGTGCTGTTCTACGAAGTTGTAGAAGAGAGTTTGAGAAACGTTTGTATTAAATCCAAAAATTCTACTTTTTGGGTGACATTTCATTAACTTATTGGTTGTGGGAAGTCAATTGCCCTCAAGCTTCCTGCCCCTATGAATACAACTGCGCTTGTTGGATGCGGGGACGTGGTCAGGGAAGCCTCTAGTGCGGATCAATGCATTCTCTGTTTCGGGGGTCTGGAAACGCTTGGAACGGCCCTGGGCCCACCCTACCAAGAAATGTCTCTGCTTCTAAATATGTTGAGATTGGTCACAGGGAGAATGACGTCAATAATTCCGGCAGCCATGTTGACACTTGTTGTGAATGCAGAAGTTTTACCGGATTATTGCTGCAATATTTTATCATAATCGCTTAGGTTTAGCTTTGAAGCACTTTCAAATGTTTTTATCATTTTTGACCAGTTAAGGAGAGGTGTAGTTAATCACTATGAATAAGACCTGCAAGGGTTGATTCATTCTAGATTCATTCCAGTTCCCAATAACGATAAACATATCCCAGCCTTCGAACAAGCTTTAGATGTTTTTAGGATTTCTGAGCCAATCGCAAGGAATTTTTTGGTCAAATGTGGTGAAAGCATTTACAGATTTTTGACTAACCAACCAAACGTGTGATTGGTTGGAGTCAGGGGCGTGCAGAGGTCTGGTGGTGCCCAAAGCCGCTGTTGGATTGTATGCCCCCCTACCAAATTTTTGTCTAGTATTGAGGAATATGAGAATATACAGGCATTTGAAATAAGTAAAAACTAGTGTTTCCACAAAAAAAAAACGGTTTCTAAAAATTAAATCCATGCAGCATGTGTTAGTAGCCTTACAATACGAAGAGGCATCTAGTTACAGCATTTTAAAAAAATCTTTTTTGTAATTTCACTCTTTGTATGTCCCTTGCCAGTTGGATACCCTGGGCCATCGTGCCGTTTGCCCCCCCTGAACGTTCCTGGTTGAAGTTTCATACTTACGGCGTTGGCAGCTTTTTGATAATCGATTTAAATTAGAGAATATTTTGTACAAATCTGCAGCCAGGAAGAATTTAGTTATATAATTACGTGCCGAAAATTGGAATGGCTGCAACGTGCCGTTGATGAATATTAAAAATGCCAAAGATGCAAAGATACTACCAAATCGATGAATGTTTTGTCCAGGCGGGTGGCTAGGTTTGGGCTGATGGCTGTTAACAGGATGCATGTTTTCAGTTAGATAATATATTTCAACAAAATCAGTGTTTTTAACATTTTTTAGTTGGATTAAAACATTTTAGTTGGTTTTCAACATTTTTAGTTGGATTTATTTAAACAAACCTATGTGACTCAGTGAAAATCTTACAACTCGAGAAAAGTGGAAGAAAAAGATTGATTTTGCTTTTTCAATCGCTGGAGGGTTCGTTGGACTCGGAAACGTGTGGAGGTTTCCTTATCTGTGCTACAAGAACGGTGGCGGTGAGAAGAAGATACAGAACTCGACTTGCTGTTTTTGTGAAACCTGAACATTGCATGAAGCGTAAGATACTTAGGCGTTGCGTCAAATCAGCGAATACAGCTGAACGTAAATAAAGGAAACAATAACTTTCCTGATGAAATTAGTTCGGATGTTCAGTAGGTGGACTTTTTCAACACAGGTGAAAACAAAGTAACCTGCTTAGTAAAGATGCTTCAGAAAAGATTCTGCAAAACAAAAACTTACCTGTCAGGCACATTTCTGGAATACAGTAGTTGATTGGAAAGAAGCAACAATTGTTTTTATCTGAACTTCCCGAAAACGAGATAAAACAAAATACAAAAGAGCGCAGTACGTGCGTGTGGAAAACGTTTTCAAACTCCACACTGACGCACTTTTGAAATTGACTGGAATTTTACTAAATATTGAGTAAAGAGCATTTTCATGCGCACCAGTGCTGTAGGTAGGATAAACGTGCAACAGCTATTTTTAGTTGAAGCTTGTATTTTGAAATTTTACTTTATAATTTACCTGCGAAATTGTGGATACGAAACCATGATTTTCTGCTCTGGATAGATGCGTCGTCGCTGGTACTGGCGGAGCACAAAGGTTTTAGATTACCAGCTGTGTATTTTCTTTCACTGACGACAACCGGAAGCATCGCGTTTCGCGAAGTGTGTTGGTTGTGCGTCTCGCCATAGGGAGGATGAACCAGATTCTTTAACCCAAACACAATATCGCAATTGGTCCCGAGCTTATAGTTTGATCCTCAAAGTTTCCCGCTCGATTCGTTTGTGGACTCATTCTCTAATTCAGTAAAAATTAATCTTCTTATAAAGAATAAAAATTGTATTAAATCTGTAAATCGGCGTAAACTATAACATTCTTGGTATATACGCCTACACCTTAGTCATTCCATTCTTATCGTAACTGTAGGCGTACACTGCACCGTTACCTGAAAAACATGTTTTCGCTGATATCTTTCAAGTAAACGTATGTAATTAGTATATGACATTACGCCATCAGTGACAAACAGGACGTGAGCGAGCGGTCTTGGAAAGTGAATGCAGTTCATTGGCACTGTTGTTGCTTTTCCAGCTTGTCGGACATTGTTGACACTTGTCTCAACCTCGATATGCTCTTATGCTTGATTTAAAACTTTATTAATTTTTTGTGTTTCTTGCTGTACATCAAAAGATTCTTGCAGATGTTACGTAAATTTTCCCACACTAAAGGTGCTTTTCTGATCCCGTACGTCTTGTTCGTGGCAATCGGTTCTCTCCCTGTATTCTTTCTTGAAGTTTCTGTTGGACAATATACAAACTTGGGAAGTGCTTTGGCTTTTCGGATCGTGCCCATTATGAAAGGTGAGATTCCAGTGATTTGCCGAATAGCCGCGTGACTCTTGGCTACAGATAACGCCTCTGAAAGTAACTGACTAACGTGAGGTTTTGGTAGCTCAGATATCTTAAGCGAAAAATTACGAGCATTAAGCTACAAAAATATTCCGACGTAGCCCTCAGCCTATTTGACAGAGCGAAAATTGATGGATGAGACAAAAAGTTTACCCAGTGGTGACACCTAAGGGCACTAATCAAATCCTCCACAACTATTCAATAAGAAATTTGTACCCAACAAAACTATAAACATTTTAAATTGTACCCTTGACTTGCGGAAAGGGCCTGTTTGTGGCATAAAACATGAGCAGGCGCTGTCCTCAGAACCTATGGAATGTTTTGAGCTCTTCACCGCTATGAGGTATCAGCCTGTGAGGAATTAAAAGATAAAGCGGTTGATGATTAATTCGTTTTCAAAACAGATAAACAAGGGTTTTGTGTTCTTGCGATCGGAAATCCCGAGCGGCATATGCGCAAAGCTTCACACTATGGCAGCAAGCAACAATAGGGTTCACATGCCATGATCACTCTATTGTTGCTTGTTCGCGCCACATATATGTATGGTGTTGTTCTTCAGGCACATCCCGTTCGTGGTGAATTACACATTTAACGCAACACCACCGGAGAGGTTGCAAC
>JGI24158J21664_10004954_pt1 | contig 17277 bp, 8 predicted proteins | sample Ectturendosymbi3_FD_21664 | JGI IMG/M metagenome (IMG submission 21664)
TTGTGGGAATACATCTTAATCGTTAAAGTTTATTTCTGACTTCTGAGTGAGAACTGAGTGCAAAGCTACATTTGTTGTGGCGACTTTTCATAATTCATCTGTTAAATTTTTTAAGCCCGCATGACATTCTAACTTCAGTGAATTGTCCGATAGTCGTGTTAACATACCAGTCTATCTGTCCGGTCTATGTATGATGACTATGAGCATTCCACATGAAAAAATAAAAAAATAAAAAACAAGCAATGTTTTATTCAAAGACTGATCGCTTCGGACGAGATCTCAGACGTTTGCAGCTCTTGTTTCTAAATGACGCCAACAAATCTTGCTAGGTAAAATAAAATCGTAACATGTGGTTTCGTTAGTCGTAATGGCAGTACTTTTGTGAACAAAGTACCCTGTCTTGAAAATCTGTAAATAACCAATGGAGAAAATTATGATAATATACCTGGCCATGGCTGCCAACGAAGCCCATTCTTGCGACTGTTGCCATAACATTGGGCATTTTCTTTGTGGTGTAGAAAGGGTGAAGTGTTTTGTGAACATCCATTTGCATTGCATCTATAGCAACCTAAAAAGGGTAAGGAAAACGCCGACGTTGTCCCCCTGGACAAAATTATTTAGACGCCCATTGTATTCACTGATATATGCATAAATAATTGGAAATGAATAATATATAAACATATTTTCCCTTCAATTGCTAACGTTAAATGCACCCCTTCCGATAGGTAAATGTACCCCTAGGGGTACATGTACCCCAGTTTGGGAACCCCTGCTTTGAAACTATTTCAGTATAGTTCTGTTCTCTTTGATAACCGAATCGAACTGAACAGTTACCTGAAAGCAATTGTAGAGATGACCCGGTCAAACATCACTCCGCAACTGCACGCCAAATTGTTAAATTGCCAAGCAACTTCATGCACTGTAGCTTGCCAAACAACTTCATTCACAAGTTTTTAGCAAACTGCCAAGCAACTTCATGCACAAGTTTTAGCATGCTACGCAAACTGTTGGTAAAAGATCGCCATTTCTCCCTAGGTAATGTTTGCAAATATTTAGCATTATAAGTAAATAAATCGCTTGAGAAAACCACTTTTGTTTAAAATGCTTGTGCACAAATACAACTTTTTACTGCAAATTTTGTTAAAATTAATGCATACTTCTCACGATTTTATTGTAACAAAAACTTGCCCTAGTTGTGAGTTTTTAGTAGTTTGCAGACCGCTGCGGGTTTAAGACCGAAAAAGTGCGGTGCGGGTCGGGTGCGGGTTGGGATGGTCTGTGGGGCGGGAGCGGGCACGATTTCTCAACTTCCTGCGGGTGCGGGGCGGGAGCGGACAAAAAATTTCAACCTGAGCAGAACTCTAATCTCTACCGAGTTAAATATGAAGGTTCCCAGAGTCAAAAAGCCTGTGCTATGTGCTGGAATCATCATTTCCTAGGATCATCCTGATATACACCTTTACAGCAATCATGGACTTTGTCCGTATAACTTCCAAAGACTTTAGGAGTGCACCCCTAACGATGTCACCTAATCACTTAAACACTTTAAAAAGGACTTTAAAAAATGTCAGAGTATCCGGTAACTGTTTAACGGGTATTTCGGTGCTTTATTTGTATTGATAGGAAATCTTTATCACATGACCAAATCGCAGGACAACCCTTGTACGTTTGGTGTCTCAGTGTTTGATCTCTTAGGACCTCGAGACTGAGGCCAAGAAATGTCTTCCGGTCATTACCGATTGTAAATTGAAGACTATTGAGTGAAAACTGTCTTCATTAAAACTTTCAGATTGAGTTTTTCTGAGTAGCAAACGAGGCTATCGTCATGCAACGTTTCAATGAATGCGCTTTGTAGAAACCATTTCCTTGCATCGCCTATTGACTTGTGCATCTTTGACCAGAGAAAGGTAACGTCTATTTTAATGAAAAACCCAACATAGTTTAAAAAAAGTGCATACGCAAGACGATAAAATTTTGAAAATAAGATAAAATGTTTAATACGTCTTTTCTAGAATCTAAAACTGTTGTGTCATGTTACGATTGTGCTGAGCTCTCGGTTAGTGAAGGCAGCGAAAGTCATTCGTTAAGCTGTGTTCACAGTTGGTTGCGCTAGAGATGGATTCCATAATTGGCAACCCTGATTTCAGTCGTAATTTTATGAATGGTGGCTTTCTGCAGACATCTATTAATAAACTTTATTTCCCAGTTGAACTAAATGGTCGCTTTTCCAGACGCATCCCGACAAATTTATCTGTGTTTCCACTTAAAGCGCGTAACTGCTATTGCGCTTTATACAGAGCCGTTCCTGTATTACTGGTGATTACAAAACAACTCTGCAACCTCAGCAGAATGTTGTTTGTGCTCGCTCGTGAAGCAAGGCGAGGATTAAGCTGAAGTAAGTGCTCAGACTTCGCAAGGAAAAGTTGCTGATAACGAGGCTTCTTTGTTAATGAAGGATTTTTGCAGTTATTGTGTGTCGCGCTGCCAACCAGCGATGCTATTCAAGTGCTTTGATAACCTATGACCAAAGCTGTATTCAAGAGCTTAATCATCTGCCAAAATGTTGATGTCTGTTGTAGACATCAGTTTCTACTCTGCATTACTGGGTCCTTTCTAATCTGTATTTTTACACGCATAGCATTCTATAGGGAGCACACCTCATTTTTGTCAATAATCAGGAAAATAGGCGCAAATCCTGTATGTCTTTGATCAAGAGTCTTATTAGTACCTCGGACCAATTTTATTATAATATTTTTTCAAACAACGCTCATGCGAATGAGGCAATTCAGCACAAAAGCTAATTCATTCCGCTACAAAGGCGTGTTCTAGTTTTATTCGCTTAACATAATTCTACGTGCAACCTACTGATATTGCAGGTTGAAAATAGGGGCATATTGCTTTTGCTACCATTTCGAATGGAAGCAGCGTGGTCAGAAAAACCGTTAGCCCGTCCATGTTGAAACAAATATAAAGCCATTCACAACTCGCTTCTCTTTCAAGATTGTACTTTTGGCAAGCTCATGTTTCTCTCATTTTTTCAAATACGGAATTACCTATAATTATACCACTGTCTTGTCAGCATATATGCTGTGTGCCTATCGTCCAGTCTAAAAATGATGACTTTTAACAGCAGTAAGATCAGGTCGAAGTATATTTAATTCCGGACAATTTGCTCTAACAAAACTTCATACATTATATCTCCTAACTAATGAACCAACTGCTTTACACCTATTCAGGCACCACTTTGCAGTCGAATGTTTTTAAAATAGTCAAAGGTAACATGATAACATGAAATCGCAGTATAATTTTTTGACTGTGAAACATATAATTTTATGTCTGGCTTGTTTTTCAGGAGAATCTTTGGTGCGGTTGATGCAGCTGTTAAAACCTCATTGCTCACAGAAATGCAATCAACAGCTGGCACTAGCCGCTTGACGTATAGCAATACTTAGCTTTAACAATCAAACCAGATGTCGAACTGTGCTTAGTACAAACTACTAATTCTTTGTGTTTGAATATTGCTTGGCATCGAGCAGTATTTCCGGGAAGAAAGAGCTGCTGTTGTATGGTCTTAGGAATTTTTCAAGAAGTGCTTAAGTCTCAGAATGGTGCCTGCCCTTCTGAATTGTTGGTATGATGTCGAATTACAATGAACCTTTAAACTTGTGGTTACTTTTACGCCCACCCCTCTGTATATCAAGAGTCTCAAACTACGGCCCGCGGGCCAAATCCGGCCAGCGAAGACATTTTGTCAATAATGAAAATGTAATGTATTTACGTAACATTTGTTGATATGGCAGACTTTAACATCCTAAACAATTACATTACGTAAGATGTCCTATACCCTTGAACTGTTGTGTAATAGCTTATATAGCCCTCTGACAAAAGAGTTTGGAGACCCCTGCTGTATACCAACTTGACAAGCTTTCAGATGTAGATTTGGAGTAGTGTTGTACAGTACAGTTAATGATAAATCAAACGAGGTGTGTCAGCAGTGTTACTCGTCATGTTTAAGTTTAATCGAAATTGAGTTGATTTACTTCTTGGGATGAGCAACGTAGGACATCCCCACCGACTCTTGATGAACTGTATATTTCGCGTTGTTAAGAAACCTATTTTCTGTCTGCATTTCTATTCCTGCTTCTTTTCAGACAGCGACATAAAGAAGCTCATGATGAAAAACTGTAATAGTGTGTCATTTGCAGCAACACAAAAATGCTTTTTGTAAAACACTCAACAAATGCAACGTTAAACTTTGCGTGATAGGCACAACGGTTGGCAAACGTACAAAACACGAAGCAAGATACAGCGGCAAAACAAGGAAAAGGACTGACTGATAAGCTGACAGATTTGAGCGGTGGACATGACGAATGAAACCGTGATTAGTGGAATTATCTCAAACACGAAAAAGCAAAAATAAACTCAGATTATGTACAAAACTGATTCATGGTTTCGTTTTAACTTCGTCGTCATCTTCCACTCCCGACTGCTTCAAGAGCTTTGGTCCAGTCAAACCAATGGCGGCTGCGCCTGTCGGGGCAGTCAGAAGAATTGACAAAACAGCGATGGTTAAAACCTGTAAAAAGAAGCTTGCTCATACTCTTTGTTGTTGTTTCAAATTGGTTGAAGAAACTGATCTGCTACAATTTTTAGGTGTACAAGCTGATAAACTTGATAGCGACATGTGTACGTTGGGTGTGGATTAGTGCGCAATTTTACGGGTAGATCTCCAACTGAACGAATTTTTGTGCAGTGTTAAATTTCTGCTCAAAGATTAAACGCGTAAAAATTAATTTAGCCCCTCGCAAACCGGTCCTACCATCTTGACTCTTAAAGCTAGACGCCCCATATTGTCAACGTTCACATTCAACTTCAGTTGCTTTCGTGAAGGTTGAAGTTGCAATATTCTATGCTTGCAAATGAGCGTAAGTAGTTTTAATAAGTCAAGTCTCTGTGTCGCCGACTTACTTTGACTCCGCGTTCAACGACCTCTTCCGAAGCTTCATGTTCTATCGCCATATCAAGGGCTACTGCTCCAATGGCCGCCTGAAAACCAATAAAATAATTATTAATTTGGAAATAAAACCTGGTGACAAGTGAAGGAAAAGGCCAAGAGGTAGTTTATGAGAGATGCATGATGATGGTGGGTAAAACAGTGTTTCTTGTGAAAATGCGGAAGTAGTGCGCACAAATTCGCAACAATTATAGGCAAGTTTTGTTTACTCATCGAAATTATGCATTAAATTTATGAGAGCTGCAAAAGTTTATCCTTGCATGAAAAAATAGCAGGACACTTTGCTTTACTTTTCAAAGCAAAAAAGAGTGATCTTTGCAAGTTTTTGTGACGGTTTTTAAAATTATGAGTAATTTATTTGCAGACACAACCGAGAGCACTAACATTTAATGTTTCGTGATTTCACACCCACACGCAACAAATCACAACATACGCACACATGGCATCAACAAGAAATACACGCATAAATGACTTCTTCAAAGCAATTCAATTAAATGAATGAATCAGTCTCTTGTTTCACTAAATATAACGAGTTTTCTTTTTGCTATTATCTTCACCTGAACCGTGGCTTTTGGCACCCATGCTATTGTCATGAAGATCTTTTCTTTCTTATTGAATGATGGAGTGCAGTAAACAGCAAGAAAAGCCATGAAACTTCGGAAGGCTAGACCGGTTAAAATCAAGCCAACTCCTAAACCTGAAAACAATGAGTTCAAATTTTTTTTAGTCAAATGTCACTATAACTATCATCAGTGCGTCGAAATATCAAAAAATAAATCTTCCAAAAACCTGCCCTATTGCTCTGGTAGAAGTTTCACTTACTTGCTTGTGGCTGAAGCTCTGCAATACTCGTAAAATTACCTCAACTTTTTGTGGTGTTTAACTCGAATCAACAAAGTGTTTAATTCTAAGTCAGGGAGAGAACATTATTTGATGAAAAATTTAAAAATAACCCCATTTTTAAGTGAAGAAAACTACAACCGAATCAATGACGCAACAGCAAACAAACAAGCACTCACCGACTGTTTCAGGTTCCAGCGCATCGACTGTGACAGATGCTCCGATGAGTCCAAAAAGCAACGGTTGAAAGATCACCCAAAGGTTGGCAAAGGTTTTGGCCACTGGCTTCTTCTCTTTTCCCCACCTGTATGAAGTAGAAACGACCTCAAAAGTGTTTGCGATGCGCCACATCGAAACTGCCGCGCAAGTAGCATCTGACTTTGCTTTTATCAAAAAACAACAAATTCTGTAAACTTTTTTTGTGGTGCTATTTTTCTGCTTTGTACTTTCGCAACGTTTTAAAGAAACTGATCCATTTTTCAATGGCAACAACATAACCTAAAGAATTACTACCTGTCGTGTAAAAGACTCACTTTGTTGCAGCGACAAACGCCATGACAAGAGTTGCCAACGCTCCTGATCCTGCGAAGTGGATAAACTTGCTCGCGAATCCGCAGAAGAGCGCCAAGCCCAAGAGCAAGCCTGTCCTGTATCCAGTTCTTCCTTTCTGTACGTAGCAAAACCAACACCACAATTAGCGACATACAAAAAAGAAACATGTGAGAAGTGAAGAAAAAGTCCAAGAAATGCTTTATGACAGAGGCATGACTAAGGTTCAGTCACGCTACGCTTACAGCAGATCGTACTGAGATCTGCCACTACTGGTTTATGCATGATGCAGCAGGAAACGTTTGTTGCTTACCATGTTGGCGGGTGGAAAGTACCACAAAAAGACTCCGAGAATGACACCTGCGCCAATGCCAATTACCAGTTCAAGTGGACCGTGAACAATCTTTTCCACGATGTCTCCTGCATATAAAGTCCAATATTAAATGTGATTTGTAACAATGGCTAGAAAGGATATACAAAGTTGTTTAAATTATCATGAAAAGGTGAAGTTTTGAATTTTCTGAAAAACTGCGCGAATAGGCAAAGGGCAGTGCACTTGCAAAACAAAGAAATAAAATTCCTAAACTGAAAAGATTTACTGTTGATATCTACACAGTTGTTACGTCACAAGCAAGGTAGTCGATTTATTTAATTTCGTCCACTATTCGATTTATTTAATTTCGCAAGCTATTCTGCTTTGGATTGGGAATAAAAACATAAAATGAAATATTTTTTGTCTTAAACCTTCGATTCTAACTTGTGTTATACAATTTATGGCTAGGTTTGTTGCAACTTGTTTAAAAGAGCTTTTTCCGCGTCCGTCATGAGAATTGACCAAAACACTGGTCGATGCGGTAACAACAGGCAGCGCTGAAAAGTAGTTTTAGAAGAGCTCGCTGTTGCATATTCCGTGTTTTCATGTCTGGCTATGCCAGGTTCGCTTCATTGTAAAGATCGCTGAGTGTGGTTTTTCTTGCGTGTTTTAAAGTATTGTAAGGAGATAAAATATTTGCTGTGTTTATGGCGCAGCGGGCTAGTCCTACCTTCGGAAAATATCATGCCGAGAACGACATTAAAGCCTGTTATTCCAATCACGTCATTGAGAGCGGCCCCCGCAATTAGGAAAGTGGGTATGCCACCCTCAACTCCGTAGCCTTTGTCTTGGAGATAAAGCAGTGAAGGAACGACAACCGCGGGGGATACCGCACACAAAACGAACCTGAAGACAAACAAAAGAATTTTAAAGGCAAACACGAAGCGAAACAGAACCCTTGCCGTCAAACATCGAGAGCACTGGAAGTGCGTCAGACAGCCATTTAAACAAATTTATCTTTAGCAAGCTGGCTTGCAGAAACATTGTACTAAAGATTGCAGCAGGTGTTACACAGTCTACTATCGCCATTTTGTATTTAAAATAGCTTGCAGCTAAAATGAGCTGAACCTTGAAAATGGAGTAAAAACGTCCAATGTGCTCTATAAAAGTTTTCGTACAATTGGGTGTTAGCGGAAGCTTTGCACATGCACAAATTGCACGTCACGTGGTCTTGATTACGGCTTATCGCCGATTAAACTTTCGCGTAACAGGTGAAGTGCCTGTCACGAGGCCGCGGTGACTCACCCGATCACAAATCCCCAGTCCCACGGAAAATTAATCATCAGCGTTGAAAAAGCAGCAACCACTACGCATTCCACAATTGATGTGGAACAGGCAAATCCAAGCAAGATCCACTTCAGCTTGATTAAAGCCTGTAGAAGTTGAAAATGCTTGGTTTCAGAAAAACTCAATCGTACAATTTCCGCCTTTTCGAAAAACGGATCTTAAAACACGAGGTAAATTTTGCTGTCACAGTTCCTGGCATTAATTTTCACTCTAATCCAATGGCAAATGAGCCAACGATATGGAATGTTAGGTTATTTTTAAGCTATATTTTTCAATATCGACGCTTTTAAACCAGCAATCCAAAGTGGAAAAGTGAGAATGCGACAGCAACTTTGCAAGCCTTGTTTTGCATCTTAAAGCACCTTTATCTGTGGTCTTTCTTTCTGTGGCGCCTGCTGCTGACTGATTTTGCTGGCATGGGAAGGTCAAATGCAAACTGTCGTTGCAAACATATTTCAAACCAGTTCGTTGCCAACAATGCTAAAGTGCCGTCACGAATTTTTTTCTTCTTGAATCTCGCTTAAGTACTGCAATGGTCAAGTACCTGTCCGTCCAAACCAATCCCAGCCCTGGTCAGTATAACTGTGAGGGCAATGAGTCTGAGTGATGATGACCACGTCTGATCGATGTTCTTGGCGACATCAATGTATGGAACGTTTCTTAGTAAGAATCCCATGATAAGCATACCTACACAGAAAAAATTACGCTTCAGGCAAATCCACGTCCTACCAATTCCGTCCTACTAAAATACCAATAACCAAAACCTATTCTGATTACTTTGAAACAACAAAATATTGGAAGTTACATTGTCAATAACGGTGATTGCATGTGCGCACTAATTCAGTTGAAAAAGGTACGCATACTCTCAAACTGGGGATAGAATGGTTAGCTTTTTATTGCAATTTACAGGACTGAAGATGCGTAAATGACGCAAAATCAGTTCCCTAGTAAAACACTTTGGGGGCAGCTTTAGCTGCGTCGCCCTTGGGGAGACTTGATGATCTGCGACTTATGTTGAATTAATCAACACAATTAGGGTTTATCGTGGAAGTTGCCCCTGTTTAAATTCACTTGTTTGAATTTTCGCCAATAGCAAACTATGGCAGGGACCGTTTGCGTGGTACTGGACGTTGCATTGACTGCTTCTTCTATCACAAACACTCACCCAACAGTGGTGGTAGCGGTGGAATACCGGGCAAGGGAATATGGCTTATTAAATAGCCGGCAGCCATGCAAGATAAAAGAAGTATGATGATTCCAAAAATATTTCCTCCGGGCAGTGTTTCTTGCGGCGCAATGCTCCATGGAACTCCCCACGCGAGAAATGCGAGAAAAACTGCAGAAAAGCAAGTTGGATCAAAATTGCGTATTCAGTTCATTTACCATGACAAATCAAATGTGATTTTAATTAAAAAAATATACTGAACATGCAAAATAAATCATAAGTCGTGTTTCACGAAATTTCATTTCCCAAAGAAACAGTTGCCTGGTTTTTCAAGGCAAACCAGTTCAGGCTGCTTTGTGTGAAATGCTTTCAGCAACTCTAATAACTTTTGAGTAAAAACTTGATACCGAGCTAATTTTAGGCTTTTTGTTTTGGATAGTTGACAGAAATTATGGTTAAATAGTTCTTCTAATCATGGAAGTCGCAAACTTTTCTTCCACATGAACAAAAAAGATTTTTCTTCATTTACTACCTTTTTTTCTCTCTTCTGCAGTATGTTCTAAATGCCATAAAAATAAAATAGGCCGCGCACTATGGCGCACGAGAAAATTCACCTTAACTGGAGAATAATGCTAATGAGTTCGCCATGAAGTAACATTGACTTTCCTAAAATTCAAGTTCTTAATTTGATTCATCAGTGACTGAAAGGTTTGGGCAAGACTTGACCTTACTTTTGCAACATTTCTAAATTTCTCTACCTGACACAGCCGAGCACCTGACTGCTTCGCTACTACTTCCATCAGGGTCGTTGCAGTCAACATGTTTGCTGATGTCGCAATAACAGCCAGGTTTTTGTTTGCGACTTTTATGCAGCGGTTTGTTCTGGTCCCAAATGGTAGTTTGCGCAAGAGAACTCTCAGGATTGATTTCGTTCATAATTGCTCACGTGTTTGCTTAGCAACAGCTTGGTTTAAATGTCGTTATGTGCATAACCACATATCTCAGTGGTTTGTGACAGGTTATTTGGCTCCATGGTTCAAATTCAAAATTGCGAAACAGTAAACTTCTTCAGTGCCAAAGACTAGTACTATTTTTAAAAACCTTAGAACCTACTGCCTTCCATGAAGCTTGGCCAAAAGAGATTTGTTTAATGCAAGCAGTGAAAGCTACTGAAAACGATTCTACAATACGTTCTAATATTGTTTATCATGGACTGAAGCAATGCGCACAAGTACAAAAGATATAATCAACCGCTTTTTCTCATATTTTTTTAAATAACATGAGATAGAACTTCTACTGTAAGATGAATGTTTTAAGTGTTTTTTAAAGACAACAGCCCCTAAAGCGCTGCTGAAAACATAGAGGCAAAGCAGCATACGCGCGCTACGGGAAAAACGTTTTGTTAGTGTGTCTGCATTTTTTAAATATTTGATGAAAATTTATTGAAAAGCTCAACCAGGGCAACACCTGCGATTTGTTTTTAGGCTGTTGAGCGGCAGGAAACTAACTGCAAAATTTCTTTGAATTATTTTCTCCAAAAAAGAGCGTTCATAGTTGTTCGGAACGTTCTGTCTACCTTATACTGAATCCTTGGCGCAGATATTTTTACTTACTTATACAAATAAACTTGGCTAATCGTCCATGAGGAGGGCATAAAAGCGCGTAATGGCAACGTTCCCCGCATGAACTTTCAGGTCTGGGTTCGTCGTAGTTTTCAACCATGCAACACTGACATAGATGAGCCAGGCGATTGCAAAAGTTGTCTGCAAAATATATACTTGAATTAGAATTTATTATATCAACCCAAAGCAGCGCGCTTTTAATGACGCCTAATGAAAACGCGGCACTGAACCGAGTTTTTCGAAAAAAAAGATCAACAAAAAATAAGCAAAATAGATTGTTCAGCGCAAAGAGCAACAGCTGCGTTGAAGTCACTTTTGCTCGTGCTGCGTTATTTCAACACAGCTGCTTATGCGCAAGAAATTATCCTGTGCTGTGCCGCTCTACACCAGTCTGAACTTTTCAACAAAACTGCAAATTAGTTAGTTTGCGCGATTTACAAAATGAACAGTTTGTTTAATCTTATCAAAACAGAAAATTCGCCCGTGAAAAAGCTTTTCCATTGATATTTATCAAGCAGTAAACACGATTATAAAATTACATCGCTTTTTTAATGCAAAATTAAAGCCGCAAATGCTTAATCTCGTATTTTCATGCTGTAAACTCTTAGTTTAATTTTTTTAGCATTTAAACGTTTCAATACGTTTTTGTTCTTCAGAAAACGTTTCCAGCTACAACACTTTCACGACAACTTTTAACGTCTTCATGACAACCTTGCAACAACAACACTTTCACGGTTGTATATCCTAGATTTATCCTAGATATACAGCATGCGATTGCATATTTTCTTCCTTAGTTCTTGTACAGATCTAGTTTTCAACGAAAAGCTAGTGACGCAATGCGATCAAAACTATGAAACGCCGTAAATTCATGCACATCTTCTCGGTAGTTTTTCTTTTCAAATTTTCTCTTTAATATTTTACGGAGCTCTAACCTGAGCTGTCTCTGTCTACTACGTCGACGTCGGAGCTTGAATCAGAGCTTTGTTCCAAAAGTGATTTGTGTTCTTCGTCACGTTTCGGGGGTAAGGATAACACTTCCTGCAGTCGAATAAATAACAGGATGCTGAAACGTAATTATGTACCCAGTCGACAGTGCCAAAAGTACCACGCTACAATATTTGCGCATTCGCACAAAACAGTGACGGAAATACTGAATACTTGGTGTTTATTGTTTCATACTCATTTATCTCTTCATAACTCACAACTCACTACGTGGTGAATTTTGATCCACCTATCAATGGGTTACAGACAGTCTGAAATATGTTTACTGACCGTGGCATTCAAGACTGCACTAAGAGTTCCTTCCATGACACCTAAAAATTTTAATAGAAACATCATGCACGTTTTGCTGTTGTTCAAGTCAAGCCAACAATTTTTTTATTCATTCTAGATTGGGTAAAGACTTGCTATAGTTTGAGGTGAAAAATGTTCAGAATGCCATTTGGTTGCAGCTATTCGCTAATGACGAAAATCAAGCATATTACGGGCAAAGTGCTACATGTTTGAATTGCTTTTTTGGTTGTTTCCAAGAAGATTTGCAAATCCAACCAAACAAAGTTAAAAGCGTCATGATAATATGAAAGTGTTTTGTGCCGTAGTCACGCTAGTGGGCAGTGTTTAGCTGCATTAACCACATCCCAAAGTTTTCTAAATATGTGTTGCCCATATTCAGAAAAAGATTTTCGCGTTGATGAAAGCTTTAAAATGCATGGACGTTGTTTGGATTTTACATCCAAGATTTATTCGTATTTCTGAACTTTGATATTTGGTTATCGTGACTTAATTACACCACAGGCTTCTCTCTTCCAGGCCAAACGCTTAGACAAAACACTTTTATAATGTGTCATTGCGGATATGATTTTTTAAATGCTCTGTTTTGTACCTGAGCGCCGTACGTTGTCTCTCCCGAATGAAACACCGTTTCCTTCAGGGGAGTTTCGTCTGTCTGAGGTAAATGCTCTCCATTCATGTGTGCCTGATGCTGTAGAACTGCATCATCCCTGCTAGCCAATCCAAGCTGAATCTCATCTGTTCCCATTTCGACCTCTTCTAAACTATTAGATGTAAACTTGATCAAGTTTGCAAGACACTACTGCTGCTGCTGTTGACAACCACAAGAAGAGGAATTGCAACCTGAAATAAACGACGTGAAACTGGTTAGTGGTTTAGAGATCTCGCAGGCAAACATATGGTTCTGTATGTCTTAAAAACATAATTGCAAATCACACCTGAAACTGCCATTATAAGCGTATTGGAGCAATATACAAATAAAGTCATTCAAAGTGCAAAGTAAGTAACCATCAGTTAGCTCATGATGACGAACTTCCAAAAAATGTTTTTATGTCCTTTGGCTCAACAAAAGTTTGGTAAAATGAACAATCTTTCATAAACAATTTAAAAAGTATTTTTTTGGTAAACATCGAAGTTTCTCTGCAGCGTTCTGTTTCATTATTTTCTGTCAATTACAGATGGTTACATACCTTAATGTTCAATACGCGGGACACACAAAACTTTTTAAAAATCTCATTTAAAAATGTAGAAAATTCTTACTCAAGCCAGATTTCATAGGGTAGGGAGAGGGTCTTTTGTTGCATCGCCCACATCAGCAAACAGTAAACACCTAAAGATTTTTTGTCTAATTTTTGATCCTCATTGAAATAACTAACAGTTATAAATGGTATGGCTGTTAAATAGGCATTGCGCAACACCAACTATGAAAAGAAATTGATTTGAAACAGCTCTGCTTTGAATGGTTTAACTTCGGCCATATCAATCCAAAAAGATAACCCAACATTTCTCAAAAGTGACCTTACAAAAATTGTTTTCCCATAGCATAACTGATAATCGTACTTCTAACATCTAATTTTGTCGAAAACCGTATTGGACAGGATGATTTAATTTTAAACATATTGAAATGTGTGCAATTGGGAAAAAATTAACTCAATATGCTCAACAAAACACTGCTTAGGGCGGTATGGTTTTAAAATCTTGAACACGATACGACTTTCTCGTCGCTTCTGGAATACCCAACAAAAAAAAAATAAACAAATGAAATATACCAAATCGTATTACTTCTCTAACAATAAATCCAAAACACGTTACACGTTAATCACTCACTATTGGTTGTAACTGGTGTGGTTCGATGAAATGGGGTTTAACTGTTCCTTGGGGTGAACCGTCAAATCCAACTGGCTGTTGTCTGTGAACCGTCAACAAGGTCACGTCTCTTCGCCGTCCTTCTAGCAAAGGTCGCAGCAGTGTGAGGGGTTGGTCATGTGCAGTTCGGGATTTTATACGTTACATCAGATATGCTTTATTCGCCGAAAAAAACGCGAAAAAATGTTTGTTCTTCGTCGACAGTTGACAGAGCCCAACAAACATCTCGAACACTTTAATTGCTTGTCGGACCAATATCCAGCTTTGGAGCTGTTTGCTGAAACGTCATGAATCGCTAATTAACTTAATGCGTGATTTATTCAGGCACGAATTTCTTGGATTGAATCAAGTTCCCGGCGCTTTGTCGAGCACTGCAGCATTGTACGCATACCGCCTTCGCATAGAAATTCTTTTGTCCCGAAAGAGGCACCGGCCCGATACGGGTCTTTCATTACACTCTCCCCTTTGTTTGATTTTAAACAAGGTGGGTGTTGTCTGCACTTCGCGAAATGTAGATGGTCTCCGATCTGCTGGAGCAGGAACGGCATTACACAACAGATGTTTGCGAAGAGCACAGAGCACGAACGTGACAAATGTAACATTTCAAGAGGCAGAATAAAAGTAACATGTTATTTTGTAGGGGAAGGGTGGCTTCACCGATGTTGTACTTCCTACTGGCTAGTAAATGATCCACAGACATAGAAGATTGTTGTTTTGTCAAATCGCACAACTTTGACGTCTAAATTTTTCTGGAAGGCAGATTATTACTAGCAGTAGTGTTTCCAACCCAGGTTTTCCCGAACCCGAAACCCGGGCTTTTTCAACTACCAAACCCGGTATTTGAAAAATCCTGGAATTGCTGTTGCATTCAAACATTAGCGATTCTGATAACATTGAAATTGCAGATTGGGGCGTGTAACGGCCACATCAGCACGTCTGAACTTTCACCTATTGTCATGAGGCACGAGGTGCGGGTTTTGCTCGGTTACCATCCTACGTTCGTTGTTGGTCCGCTTATATTTTCGTTCAAGTTACCTATTCAGGCGGCTCGTGACGTCATTTTACACATATTAGGTGTCTGCGCGAACTTTTGTCTTTTCGCTAACCTAATTACATAACTACCACATGAGGTAGTTCTTCAAAGGTATGCCCCAGCTTCGTATTTACTAGTTAGTTCATTTATGAGCTGTTATGTGTTAGTTCATATACAAGCTGTGATTCTTTGCAAAATCGATTCGTTCCTTTTGAGTTTGCAGTAACTTTCCACAAAATATTTGGCTTTCCTTTAGAAGCGACTTTAAGTACATTTTTAATCACACACATGCAGTTTAAAGACGTTAGTAATCAGAGAAAATCAGAAGCTTAGAGCCATTCCTTATGCAACAATGCTCAAAAACACCAAAGTGCAATTTGTGCTCCGTTATACAAAAGGAGGTGGTTCAAGCACCAAAAGCTTGATCAACCATTTGAAATCAAAACACTGAATCCATGTAATCCATGAGAGTGAAGACCACAAAACTATTCCGCCACAGGAAGAGATCCTATCACAAATTGTGAAAAAGGAAATGAGTCTTTTTGAGGCTACAAAGAAGAGGTCAAATAACCTTGAAAAACTGTTCCATGCCTTAATTGCAATCAACTCCATATCAGTGGAACCAGAGAGGGCTTTTTCAGCCACAGGACTATTTGTCACAAAACTCACAAACAGACTGAATGATGAAAGTGTGCTTTGATTGTCATGCGTCAGTATTAAAAACATCAGTGACAAACTGTGCTTGACTTAATTAACAATTCGCTAACAAATTGCGCAGGGACCAAGAATAATAATTTCACAATGATATTGAGTTTTTATCGCTCAAAATCGCATTCATTTCAAAACCCGAAAAAAACGGGTTTTCCCGGGTTTCTTTTCTGAGCTACCCGAAACCCGGGTTTTTAAAATTTTGCCCAGATATGGAAACACTAACTAGCAGTGATGTAACACTTGTAAATAATTCACAAACTCGTTGGAATTGGGATGAGTTCAGACAAAGTCATTGGATCAAGATTACTAACTAGCAGTGATGTAACACTTGTAAATAAGTCACAAACTCGTTGGAATTGGGATGAGTTCAGACAAAGTCATTGGATCAAGATTACACCTTTTCTTTCTTGAAGATCTATCGATTTTGAACTGGAGCTCCGAATGCACATTTTTTCAATTAGGATCTTTCGGCAACTGCTGGTCTTCCATTTGTATTTAATTACTACATGTATGAGCGCGGAATTGGACAAAGCGACGGACTTGGACGAAAACTCATGCTTACTATGTGGTATTTCGGAGCGTAAAGTACCCTGGAGATGTTGACACTATATCTCAGTAGGTTTCAAAGTATTTATGTTGTGTGTATACTATACCAATAATATTGAAGAGGAAAATAGCAAAAGCATATCATGTTAAGGAAGTTTCCAGCACACCCGCTTTTAATCTGTTTCGAATATGGAAACACAAATGATTTAAAAGAATGCTGCGAATTGAGTGCGAGCCTGAGTTTTACGTTCCTCCAGTCATTGAAAACTTTCATGCTAATGTGTGTTTGGCCATAACCAGTAGTTGATGCTTCCACTGCTCTTCGCTAATTTCGCGGCGTTCAGCTGTGATTTCTTGAAATGGGGTCCGCATGCTAAAGTTTGTTTCTTGACTGGTGCCTGATAGTAAGCTGCTTATTGTGGGCTGCCTGTACACAGTTGTTCAATTCTCTCATCTCAGGACTCATAACTGAGTTCGTTACTCAACGGCGTTTAATGAACAAACTACTCAGGATCTTAAATAGAACGGACGATGGGCGAAATGGCAGTATGCGACAATGGCGTTTGGAAAACGGGAAAAGTTATCGACAACATTTTGCAAAAGGCTGTTTCAAGAGAAAGTTTAGGTTTCCACTCAATGCCGTAGCAGTCCAACTCTCCCCGCCAAATACATACAGGGGCCCCCGTAATGGCGATTTCTAAAAAAATATTTCGACGTTATGGCACATCCAGAGGCCGAATGGCCTTCACAACAAAATATCCTAATTTTTTCGTATTTCACTGTTTTTTAGTTCCGTTGGCAGACGCAATTTCAGCAGAACCGTCGCCAGAAAGTCTTCAATTGGGTGACTTCATGTTTGTGTAGGGGTCAAAACATTATGAAAAATTATACAGGGTGTCCATAAAGTCCTGCACACATTAAAAATTTTTATATCGCAAAAACCACATAAGGTAGAAACTTTACATTTTCGACAGTGAATTA
>JGI24158J21664_10004956_pt1 | contig 17275 bp, 9 predicted proteins | sample Ectturendosymbi3_FD_21664 | JGI IMG/M metagenome (IMG submission 21664)
CCCCACGTAATTGAAAAAACAACCTTTTTTTGCTAATAATTTCAAAATCCAGGGGAAAGCCCCCCCCCCCCTTCCGACGCCCAAGATTATCACATCTGCACTCGCTACTGAGTACTAGGAGATTCGTTTGTGTCCCCTAACACATGGTGCAAAACGTTTTAGTAGTTTTCTAATTTTTATGTGCCCTTGTTCCATTGACTCTAAACTTACCAATGAAATCGCGCTTGCGGAGTGGTTAAAGGTGTCAAACAGTCGTTATACTGAAGTTGGGATTCGTGGTTGAGATCGTGACATAATTTTTGGCTCAGTAAGCAAGTTCGGTTGGACACAGCTGCTCTATTACATCATGATGTCTGTTACACCTCTGGACTGTGCCACATTGACTGCTTCGTTTCTTGACAGTCTAATTGAACTTGCTCATAACTTTTGGGTGCATTTATGCCAGTTGTTGCCGTTGTCTGGGTTTTGGAGGCGATGTGTAACTTCCCGACGTAAGTATCAAAGTGTGGCAAAGATCCAGGTAACATTTTCTATCCCACTCGATTCTAACTTACCGCTGCATTTCAAGGTACATGAAGTACATGAGCAACTTGGAAGAACTCCGGCAGCAGGAGGCGCACGAGCGCGAGATGTACAACGGGCAGCTGGAGGAGATGAAGAAGAAGAAGGGAGAGAAGCAGGCTGCTGTTGAGGAGGAGTGGGCGAAGGCGATCGGGTTTAAGAAGTCGGTCGCTGCCGCCGCCATCAACAGCAGATCAGGAAGACCCATTCCTGCCAAGGTATTTGTGATCTGTGACCTGTCGCGAGTGTGTTCGGCACTTGCATGGAGAGATGGGAGTTCGGACAGGCTTTAATAACCACAGTTACATTCAAGCTGAAAAGAGTTTGCGAAAGTCAATACTTGTAAACTTCTCGCAAAATTAGGCGATTGTGTAGTTCATGTAAATTCAGAGATGAAATAAAAAGAGGACGTTTTTAGGGAAACTGGTCATATACTTAGTTATTGACAAAAATAAAATATTTTTCTTACCTTAGTTTTCATCCAAAGCATAGAACACACTGTGGGTAGGAGTTTCAATTTAACAGCGCATTTACGAGTACACCTTCAGACTAATTCCCGGCTCCTATACGACGACGGCAAGCTTCATGAAAGGCAAATGGTTTCTTACTTGGGCATGCACGATGTCGCATATGTCACCTGTAATGTTGCGTGTCACCATGAAATGTCACAAATGTCACCTGTAATGTTGCGTGTCAGCATTCAAGCTGAAAAGAGTTCACGAAAGCCAATATTTGTAAACTTCTTGTAAAAATTTTTGTAGAATTTTCTAATTTTTTTTATAAGGAAATAGTTGAAGAAATTAGGCAAAAAACTACATTTAGTTTTATATATTCCTTTAATTAAATATTCCTTTACAGGCGATTGCTTCGTTCACGCAAATTCAAAGATGAAATAACGACAGGACGTTTTACAGAAACATGGTCATCATCAAACATACACTTCTTGAGAAAAAAAACATTAGTCTTACCTTATTTTTCATCCAAAGCATGGAATGGTATAACTTTCAATTAACCAGAATACATTTACGAATACGCTATCAGACCAGACTGATTCGCGGAATCTCTTTCTTATACGACAACAGCAAAATCCAAAAGGCAAATGGTTTCTTAGTTTGGGAACGCACCATGTCGCGTGTCACCACGTAATGCCGCATGCCACCATGTAATGCCGCGTGTCACCACGTAATGCCGCGTGTCACTATGTAATGTCACGTGTTACCACGTAATGCTGCGTGTCACCATGTAATGTCGAATGCCACGATATAGCAAACGTTTTTTATCTTTATTTGACACAAGTAAGTTCCAACCGGTTCTGCAATCGCACACTTTTAAAACTTTAACAAAAATCTCGAGAAGATCTTAGATTTGCGGTTTGATTATAAGACACTTTGAAGTAAATTTGGAAAAACTTTGAACTTACAATTTCAGGATATTGAAATGTATGAGAGCAACGAACGTAAGAAGGAAGCCGAGGTTTCTCTTGTCAGGTTGGAAAATATCAAACTCAAAAACAAACTGCGAAAGCAGGAAATGCAGCTAAAGCAGAAGGTGACAAAGTAGTGACTTTCTAGATATTTTTATAAGTTTCTCGATGATTGATTCCGACGCAGGTGGTGTTTTCTCCTTCGGAACTGATCCGTGTTTCAAACGAGAAACGTCAAGTAGGAATGAATTCCGCCGCAGAGTTAAACATTCACTGTTGTTACGTCATATATCACTGCTATTACGTTTAATTCATTGTTGCTGCGCCGCAATGCTCGATCGTCAGCTGCATTTTTTGAATTACGACCTCATCTGCATTGCTAGTGGTGTACTCGCATATTGTCTTTTAACGATGTCATTCGAATCTAACCTTACTTGTATCTAGATGCGGATTCACCCGTAGCGTGTTTTTGCCACCTAAGCTTTCTGCGCAAAATCCCTGTCTCATGTTTCCACCAACCTTGTTTGACGCACAACATGACAAGAAAATATTTTACTGAAACCACTGTGGAGAATTGCGAAGTATTTTCAGCGCTTCCTTTGCGTTCCACTGAACCTAAACATGATTTAACGCAACGCGTTGTTTAACAAATCCGGACTTTACCACAAGTTGCGTCACCGCTTGAAAACGTTTTTCTTAATTTGCGAAGCTTCTTGTGGTCTTCGTGGCATTTTTTCAAACCTCTTTGTTGTTTGCCCAGGAAACGTTCCCGTAATGTGTCTCTTGAACTGGTATTTTTCAAAAACCTGACATTTCATGCTTTCTGTGAATAGAAAACAAAACGCGCGCCTGCAACAAGCACTTAATCTTTCACGTTGTACTTTGGCAGGAAGAGCTGGCCGAAGGTTTGCACTTAATTGACTTCGAACAACTGAAGATCGAGAACCAGACTTACAATGAGAAGATCGAGGAACGAAATGAGGTTTCTGAGTTTGGTCTTCTTTAGTGCTTGGCAACCAAATTAAACCACATTTGCTACCTACCAAAGCAAATGCTCTCTGAATCTTATGTTTGGCGTTAAAGCCTTTGAGTACTTAGGACAGATTTAGATACAAAAACACCCTGCACTAAAACCATGGGCCCGGAGAGGTTGGGCAGGCGTCCTCTCAAAATATAAAAATATCCGTTTTTAGGGAAGAGCGTCGGATCCGTTCGACAAATTTTGCCGAGTGATGTGAAATCAGGTTTAGTCCGGTGATAAATGAACCGCATTTTATTTAAAATAGTTGTTTTCCTTTATTATCGATCTTAGTTTTAACGAAAGCAGATAGCACTTTCACAAGAATTAACAAATTTTGACAAAATAACTTCAGTTTTTCACGTAAAGTATTGCTTGTTGCGTAAAAGTACTGATCTGGACATAATTTAGCGTGTTGCAGAAAAATACCAACTTGCGACGAAAAGTATTATCTCCTCCACAAGCGATAAATCTTGAGAGCGGTGTGGGTGGGCTTGGTAGAATTTTGATGCAGTTGATTTTTCATTTAAAGAGGCGTATTTTTTACATCAGTGCCTATCTATGGAATTCCGAATATCAGTTGTTGTAACCTCTCCTCCATAACCTTGTACGCTGTAAGCTGATCGGCGTTCCCCCCCGTCCAAGTCCAAAGCGCTGATGCGAGTGCAAAACTTTGAGGAACACAAAAATCTCTGAAATGTTTCCGGAGACCAGTAAGAATGAAACTGTGGGGGAAATCATTACATAACTAACACAAAACAAACATATAACGAAAAGATCAGCCAGGGTGCTTGATAAAAGCTTCCTTGCCCAGGATTGACCCCCGGTCCTTTTATACGTTGGCCACAGGAGCTGCTGAAGCTACGCAAGAAGATCACCAACACCGTTCAAGTGCTGACCCACCTGAAGGAAAAGCTTCAGTTCGTTCAAGCGGAGAACCAGGTCAGGAAGCAGCAGCTCGCCGAGGTCGAGCAGGAAGTTGCGCAGGTGGGGGGGTTGGTTCCGTGGGTGTGGTTGGTCGTCTGGTGGTTAATATTGTTCGCTTTGGCAACAATGATCAAGAAAATGGGCTGCGCGTGATTGAATCGCCTCTTTGCTTTGTTGCGTCACAGAAACGCGATGTCCTGTCGCGCACGAAACAAGCACGTGACGCGCTTCGTCATGACAACAACAAGCTGCAGCAGAAATGCGGCCTCCTGGGAAATTCCGACCTTTTGCGCGACTTTGAGGCAAGTGGCGTTTTTTGTTTTTTTCGTCGCAGAATTATGAAAGCTTCAGATTGAGGATAAACGAGTAGAAAATATGAAAAGTGTAGATTTACGTCAAAGGCTGTAAAACGTTACATCATAAGCACATATTAAATATTATTAAAAGATATTATCTTCATAATCCCAGATTAGATGTTGTATCAACCAAATCAGAAATTGTAATGAAGTACAGTCTACGGTTTAACTCTATAACGCATACGATTTTGTGAATTTATCAAATTATCAGTGCCGTTGATATTGGAAAAAAATAATAATTTGTATCAGTAGCGGATCAAGAGGGCTATTTTAAGGCAATTGGACTCTCAGCTCTGTCTCATTTCGGGAAATGAGCCCTGTTCATTGCAGCATGCTCGTTTCATCACGTATTGCGCTGTGAACGATATCGCAAGTCGACTGTCCGTTTCTACCCAACAACCCCCAACCGAGCGCCAAGTCTGGGTCCACGGCCAAACCTTGCACAGTGTGGATAAACGTCCGTACGCAATCTCCACTGCGTGTCTTTCATCCAAGCCAAAGGAATGTATCGTTCACTGTAAGTGAAATTTTCGGCAAAGCTTAATCAGTTTTTGCCACGTAATGATGACGTCATGAGCGCTCAAGTGCTATTTGAAGTACCAGTCATAGCGTTCCGTTCCACTTCAACCAGCAAACCTACCGTATTTTCGGGACCTTAAGGCACATTAAATGAAGTAAAACCCAGATAAGCCAACCTGTATTCAACTCTCATAAAAGCTCCCGAATGCCAAAGTCGCCACTGGTTTGTCATTACATACGAGGGAGTCCAATCTATCACACGAGCCTAATCCGCTAGACACGAACGGAATGAAACAAAATTTGTGTGCGCATTTCTTTCGGTGTGCGGCAATGTAGTCTGGAGTACCGCGGAGTAATAGGATCTGTGGTACGTGCTAGCGTCAAACCACATACGCTGCTCACTGCAACTGTTGATGGTTTATTACGCAAAACGATGGTAAATTTACAAAAAAATCGCAACTAGCAATTAAATAAATAGCACCGTTCACCACATAAAATTGGTTCGAAATGAGAAAGCACAACCAGATTCATACATTAGGTGCACCGCATTATAAGGCGCTTTTTACATCATTGAGCAAATTAAAGCATTTTAAGTGCGCCCTATGGTCCAAAACATACGGTATGAAAATTGTCAATTTGGTCAAATATTTGCATTATCAAATTAAATACGCAGATGTAAAACAAACAACACAAACACTCTTCATCAATATGAGAAACGTCCATGTTATAATTGATCAATTGTGACGTAACATTCCCCGTCGCGCATCGCAACCATGCTCAGCTCTGAGCAAGATGGTTCCAGCTTCTCCATGAACTGGTTGTCATGGCCAAGACCTTGAACTTCCATGTAGAGAGGAAAACATATATATTTATGGAAATATTTAAGGAAATATGTTTGACACGGTAGCGGCGAGTATGAGGAAGCCTTGCGTGGCTTGAAATGTTCATGAGATCGTTACTTTGCGTTCACTACTTCAGCTTATTATGCGAAAAAGGACAAACTTTGTCTCTCACTGACGCATTGCATTGGAAACCAACCGTGCAACTAAGATGGGGGGGAGGAGCCGAACAATTGCTCCCTCCGAACTTTTCAAAAACATTGTGGAAGCGCCAGTAAGTTTTTGTTGTTAGGTAAAATAATAATAGGTTACAATCACTTGCCCTGTCCCCGAAAATTTCAGCTGGTTGCGACCCTGTTGAAATTGCACGTGCAGTGACAGGAGCCCTGCACGTGGACGCATGCGGAGCATTCAAAACCGTAACGTTGCGGGACTTCAAGTCCTTTTTTTCTATCTCAATAACCGTAAGTTTGATGTAAAAATCAATGTTCTCTGTTTTCCATCAGGTAAGCACGGATGAGGTCGATGACCTTTACCAGCGCTTGGACATGCTGAAACGCACTCACGCGGAACTGACGCTAAGTTTAAACGGGGTCAAGAAAAAGATCGAGCTCTCCAAGGAAAACAAGCTCTGACCGTCCCGTTGACGACTCCCGCCTTTCGTTCTTTTTACTCCATATTTTTCTGTTGCTTTTTTACCGCAAATCGTTTCAATAAATTTATTATGCAAACCGCACTCGCCCGACACCAACCTTCGCTCTGCGCAGGAAGTACGTGAGGTGGAAGCGCCATTCAAACGCTGTCTTAGTCTTACGTCACATCCGTGCTTCAGTCGAAGCTCTCGTTCGCATTCCTCAGCGACCGAAGAATTTTAACGCAGTGTCGACTGGGAATTGACGGCAATGTTTTTTCCTGGCGTGCACGTGCCTGTTCGTAACTTGGCAGTTGCAGGGGAGATAGGATGGTGTTTGTTGGACAGGCGATGCAGGTGTTCGCTGCTCCTCTGTGATACTGATGGTATCTCACGAAGTTTGTGTTTGAAATCAAAGCGAGGTTTACATTTAAAATGAACTTAAACTCGATGCTGACGTTGGTAGCGGTATATTTTCTTATAAAGAACGTCATGACCGACAGCCGGTCACCAGTTACTTGTGCCAGCGTTCTGGAACTGCTGAAAAGCACGCAATTTGCGTGGCAATAACAGAGAAAAAGAGACAAAGCAATGTATGCTTTTCGTTTTTATTAGTGACGATTTTCTAACACGAGGATTAGGAATACAAGATTTTTGTTTCCGGCTTTGTATGAAAACAAAGGAATCCTATGGGAGAAACCAGAGAAAAAGCAAAGAAGTGGCTAAAAATTTTATTAGCAGTTGTTGCGACTTTGCAGCATGACGATGGATCATCAACCTTCCCTTTAACCCAGTGGTTCCCAAAGTATGGATCGCGAAGGGTCAAAAAATGAGTCGTGCCGAGGCGATCCAAAACTGAATTGTGTATTTTCAATGTCACCTGCTTGTCTGTCTCTCTGTAGCGTATAGCCTAGATACTTGAGAAAAGAGCAGATTTCTGACTTTGAAATCGAACTGAGCAACTTACTGCCAAAAGTCACCCATACAATCAGTATTTTTTAAATGCGATGTTTGCGTCTTGGGTCGCGGTGTGTTCACCAAACTCAGATTAGGGTCGCCCTATAAAAGTTTAGGAACCGCTGATTTAACCAGAAACCAATTTCTTAAAACTAACAAGAAGACATAAAGTTTGAATACTGTTAGCCAGTGTTCCCTCTAAGACAGGGGTGGTCAAACTGCGAGACGCATCCGGTCCGCCAAATACCTTGCGCATTTTTTCAAGTACCACGTTTCCGACTGTGGACAGTGGTGCAAGTGCTGCCTGTCACGTAAATCGCACTTTATCCGGCCTCCCGTGGATAGGCGGTCGCGAATTCGGCCCTCAGGTCAAAAATGTTTTGCCAGCCCTACTCTAAGAAAATTCTGCACTGAGCAAATATTTGTGTTGCGCATGCAAATTGCGCAATCATATGGACACACAACCAATGAAGCGTTACAAGGGCTATGCGATAGATGCTAATTTTGGAATGTTGCAAGTGCGCAAGAATGTAGTGGCATCGCACAGTTTTGTACCTTAGAAGGAACATTGCTATTAGCTTTTCGTATTATCTGAAAATGTTTGTTAATTTTCTTCATTCCTGCCCTGCTGTCTTTTGTCAGGACCTGATTAAGATCAATGTTTATTTTATGGCGTTGTTTTCGCTACCGTTACAGCTGGTGATTGGAAGAATTGAAACAAGCGATAGGCAAATCTTTTTGATTTAATCTTATAAAATATTAGCACAAGAAATTGTCGCACTCATTCGTGTGACTCCATATTGTTCGTAGTTCATCCTTTTCAAAGCAACCTCTGACTCTGGCCATGTTTGAAATCAATCGTCTTCATTTTCAAAACAGCCAGTAGGACGCAAGTGTGGTACGCTCGTTGCTGTATAAACAAATATCAGTGGGATCAGATTATTGAAAAGACGTCCGACTTGGCAGATTGTTCATTTCAAGGTTGTTTCAATATGTGAAGGTTACCCATGTCGAATTTTTGCAGTTGGCGAACGCTGTAATAATCAAGAGCATCTGCTAATGAAAAAAGGGAGAATTATTTTTTTAATTATCTTAATAATAAAACGTGGCAAAGTTTATGGAAAAACACATGTGCCGGGTTTGAAATTCAGCTGAAGATGATGCTTAGCCGGATAAAATGTGCTCCAACAGCATTGCTCTGTTTGCTTTTTGGTATAACCTTCACCAAAGGCGACACTTCCTCTCCAGTTACTGGCGCAAACGAGCTGTACACCAGAAACAACCAGTAAGTCTGCTGTATGTAAACAAACTAAATGCAATATGTCCCTGTCTGAAGAAAGCTATTGTGGTGGAGTGTTTGACGCTTATCAGCAGAATTGTGTGCAAGTGACTAGTTCTGCTCTCAAATCCCCGCCATATCCAGCGGAGAAGAACGTCATACCACATATTTTCAAACGGCAGTCATGTAACACCTAACTACCGTCATATTTCTCTAACAATTTGCGGGAAATTGTGAATAGCACAAATCCTAGCTTCGCTTGTTATTGTAAGCCGCTGTGCTTGACAATCCTAGCTTTGCTTTGATATCGTAAGCCGCGTGGTCGTTCCCTAATTTTGGCAACGATTTAGTTATCTTGTAAATATTGCTAAAAAGTAATTGCTTGAGTCTCAATATTTTGGGTGCTTTGTTTCTGCTATTCTGCCTGCGGTACATTTGGTCCAGCCAGTCATGCTCAGTGTGAAGCAAATTTATTCACAGGGACAAGAACTTCCTGCCACAAAGCATAGTTTGCATTGAATGTGCATGGCCATGTTCACAAGATGTCGTCTTTCAACAACATAACGTCCAGACTTGTAGGTTTATGTTTTCGGGTGCAAACGTTTGTGCGGTTCGCTTTGCAAAAATGTTGAAAATAAACAAAATTTATGAAAACTGATACTGAGACGACAAAATTTGTAAAAACTGAAACTGGGTCAAGTCGGTGGAAGGAGGAACTTTATACATGTGTAAACGTAGGCCTGCTGTACCAAGCTTGAGTATAGCATTAACTGATACTGGGCCAGATTAAGGTTGGCTGCGAGCAAAATATCAAATGGGTACAAGCATTTTTATCTAGAAGTCAGCGCCGGATTTAGGGGGGCCCTCACCAGGTTCATGTGTTTAGCCATATGTGCGACGTGCGCGCCACTTAGCCATTTTTATTAGCGAGGAAAGTTTTTTATAGACGCTATTAAATTATCGGTCGTCCAGTGGGCAGTATTTCAGTTGTATATTATTTGGTATGGTGACGAAACAAGTATTACACTTGTAGTTTCCCTGAAAGTCCGTAAGGCGTCTGAATCTAGTGAATGCAAGGCCAAGCCACGTAGAACGCATTAGCTTACGTCTCTACTCATTACTGGTATATTTTGCGTCTGCCCGACTCAGATTTGCACAGGTCGCAGATGAGTAGCATTATTAAGTAGGGCTACCATACGCACTCTTTTTGGAGTGCATGGCCAATGTTTTCATGAGAAATGAAATAATCTTCAAGGACATTCAAAAATGTCAAAATATCCTCTTTTTTACATTTCTTATTTTACATAGCTATGATCAGTGGCGTAACTATAAAGGTTTGTGTCAGGGTGGTAAATTTAGATAAAAGGGGCCCGCTGGCCACTGTACGGGGTCCATCAGCCAACACTCAGAAAAAACTTGAGAATTGATGGTGAATCCGGATGCGGATGGCTAAACTAAAACCCTAAATCACCGGAAAATAATCCGAAACACACACAAAAACAACAACGTACTGAAAACCAAAAGAATGCAAAAATCGAAATCTAAGTTAAGTGGGAGACGTTTTTTTACAGTTAGCTTGCCAGGGGCCAATTCGCCCCTCTGTCCCCGTCAGTTACGCCACTGGCTAAAATATATTGTATGTACTTACAGTAAGCTATCCCTACTCAACTGCAACAAGATACGAGCTGGTGGCGTAGCTTAGTTTATGGGAGGGCTGAAGTTGTCTAATTAATCTTTGTTTTGGTTGAGTTAATTCTCGGCTGGAAAGGCGGGAATCCTTTTAAATTAATCGTCACAAAACAGTGGTAAATCTTTTTTCAATATCTCAAATGACTTTGGCACTGGATCGCGGACCTCTGGCCCCATTAAAGATACTGTACTAGCTTTGCTGATGAATCGTGATAAGATGATCAGTGTATTGTACGTAGCTTAGTGTAGTACTTTCTTGTAATAATCAGTAAAGCTAAAAAAATGGAGAAATTCGTCAGAAGTAACTCTTCTACTGAAACGGACTAAATGATTTAAGATGAGCGACTTACGTGTGGTTGCATTTACAAAGTTCGCAAAAGAGTGAAAAAACTATTGTGACTATGTGAATATTGAGTACCAAAAGCTTACTTCTCACAGCGTAATCAGGTGGCTATCACTTTATCCTAGCTTGCCAAGGATGCTTCAAATGTTCCCAGCTTCACATTCATACTCAGGCGCGTAACTAGGAGGGTGCAGGGGGCTAAGCCTCCCCAGAAATTTTTCGGCCCCCTGTAAAATATGTTGGTCATAGCTTAAAAAACTATTTGGACCCCTCTCAGAAAACTCTTTGCCCCGCCTAATGTCCCAAAAAAAAGAACAACCAAATGCAGTTTATTGTAAAATGATGGAACATGAAAGATGGCCAAAATATTTTGCAACTTGCAATAACATTGAATGCTTTAGCGAACTGATAAAGATGGCACAGTTTTACTTCAGCGTTATGGCTCATTACACTAATGTGGAACGTTTTATCCTTGATGCAGCCACAAACCGAAAAGAAAGAGAAATCTTTCTAATTGAACCGGTTTCTATTCTATTAAAGCTGGTGTGCTGTTTAAAGCATCTTTCATGCAATTAGTTTCATAGTATTGTTAAAGGCGATTTTACATTTTAAAGAAATTTAAGAAAACTGCGAAATATTCACGAACTAATTAGGACAAGTAAATAAGGATTTTGTTTTGTGTGTTTTGACTGAAACATTGTCCAGACTGGACGTCTTACTTCAAAGCTTGAAACGTATCAGTAGGCCAAATTGTTATTTGACTTGTTAAGTGTAGATAATATACTCAAGTAAGTGATAGCCGTAAGTTGTCCTCCCTTCTCGCGATGAAAATGTGGCAGCCTTATTGAGCTTATCAATAAATAAACATGGACAGAAGGGGGTTGTCCTCTTGACAAGTATAGAGCTTATCCAAGAAGTTCTAAAGGACGTAAAAAAGCAAAAGAGGCAAAAATGAGAGAGGAAGAAGTTACAGCCAAGTCAAGAAACATTCAAGTGAAAATTTTACAGTGGCAGTAAAGTGCAGTGGAGACATTCCTGCGGAACCTGTATGAGGACAGAAAATCTAAGAACATGTTGTGACAGACTTAGATCTACGTAACGATAAAAATAGATCTCATTTAACCAGCAGTGCAGTAGAAGGAGAACGTCAAGAAGTATCATAGAAAAGCACGATAGACGAGATGGCTAACGCTATCACTGGAGGCAGCGATATCGGTCTCAGGGTCCTTTGGCCAGCCAATATACCTGGAAAATACTGGAATATTGGTTGAAATATGAAACAGGTTCTTTTTGAAATTGTGATGAAAAGTCATTTTTGAAACACGATGTTCCACAACACAGAAAAGACAGAAACTTGTCATGGATATGTGCCACAAGTTTTATTCGTCGCCAGAACCACAATGGCGAAGTAGTTGACAGAAGCTGGGCTTGTTTTTGTCGTTCAGAAACTTGTGCTTCACTTGTGGACTGATGTGCGCGGATACGACTAAATGAGCGCATTTCCTTATTACAAAAGGAATCTTCGACTGGAACCACGCTCTTGAGCGCCTGAGGAGCCATGAGCATTCAATGGAACATACAGATGACACGATTACATTTAGTCGCAGATGTAATTAACCACTATGAATAATTGATACAGAACTAGTCAGTCAGGTCAATCAATGCGAACAAAATCGGAAATCGCCTCGGCCTGCAGTGTTTGGTTTCTGTCGTAAAATTTGTCGCTGGGCGACGACTGGTATTTAGAGATAATGAAAACGTTGGATCGCCCAGAAAGATTTTCCAAAAAATTTTCAAAACTTTTTTCAAGCAAATATTTAAAAAATTAAGATGCGATGCTTCTAGCGGCTGGTTTTGCAACTGTTTAGCAAAACGCTAATCATTGTCAAATACCATGTTGCATCATAAAGTTTTGTTGCAGTTGAGTTAACAAATGTGATGTCACAAGGTTACGTCAGAAATATTAATGATATGTGGAAATACCAGTGATTTCATTGATCATCCCCTGCATAAACATTTTGTATCCGCACATGGGACCTCACACCACGCCTGGCCCCAGGCCCCTTACCATCTAAATCCGGAGCTGCTAAAAGTACCGCAAAATTATCAAAAAAGCTGTATGGATGAGAATTCAACTTTTTGATATATGTGAAAGAACGTGGATCGCAAATTGAAACTGGTCATCATATAAAACTCAGCAATTTACTGCAAGATCACAGCCAAGGCTTTAAGTAAATTACATCATGCGTGAAATTCAGCTGATTCTGTGACAATACATTTTTGATTTATCGGTTATAAGCGATTTTGATGTAAAGCGCAGTCATCCCAGTCTGCTGTTACCTCCACTTGGTGATGCAAAGTGCTTTAATGAAGGTGGAAGCACACATGCGGAAATGCCCAGCAGAGCAAGTAAACCTGGGGACGTGACATTTGCATAGTTAATCAGGCGAGAAAGTTGCCGAGTAAATTTTACACGCATAAAACTGTGAGATCAGTGAGTGCCCAAAGCATGAGTGTGGCATCTGACACACGCTACACAGATAAACCCTTCTTTATAACAGTTGGGAATAAGTTGTATTGTATTATGTAACGCCTTCGCTCTCACACGCAAGACGCTAGACTTTGAACATGCATCGCAGTAACAAGGAATAGACAAATACCTGAAAGAAGACGAGGATGTATACGTGGTGGTAGTAGAGAGTATACTCTTGATGGCGCTAATACATTTACTTTGATGAAACACAAGCTTGTAAGACACACGCATGAAGGACGCCATCATGGTTACTATAATGTAGTGCAGAGTGTAGTACAGAATCAGATGCGTGGAGGTTTAGATGCAGTTGGTCTCAGATGAAACAAGCGTTCCATGGACCTTTAACCGGTTCCTCCTTTAAAGGCAACGAAACCTTCCTCTACCCTGATGTTATCATAAAACATTCCACAAAAGCAAATAAACAATTCTGTTGAACGTCTTCCAATGTACCACAAATAAACCCGAAAACGACATCGCGTCTTGTATAGGAACTGGCTGCAAGCACTGACAAGCCTCTGTCTTGCATATACGATATTACTTTATTCCCTACATTGTGGAACAATCCAAAAATTGTAAAGGATTGAAAGGCAATTGAAGTTAAAGGTTAGACGAAGTTAAATTGGAAGTTAAAGGCTTCAAAGTGTATTGTTTTTTAATTTTGTGCAACCTGCATTTGGAAGAATAACGACAGATACGACCTGCAAGTAAGACATTGCTCTATCATTCCCTCCGTCGCAATTCAACTGGTGTGATGAATGTGCCAAGTTGGAGCAAGTTGGAGGCAGGATCACTTTTACAAAAACATAGCGTTTGCTTTTGGATACACTTTTTGCTTACTGTAGCGATTTCATCAGCCATCATTCGAGGTTTGGTTACTGCCTTCGCATTTCTTTTTTTTCATTATGAATGAATTTCTATATTTTTATCCCAACCCAAAGCACAATTTAACGATTCGAAGTATATACGTTACTCAAACCGATAAAATTTTTTGAAACAATTACTGGGCGAATATTGGCGCGCGACCAACATTGTTATGTTTCATGTGCCTCAGTTGACGAGCAGTTTTATGACCTCACAGTCTCATCCTTAACCCAAGATAGCGCGACCAGCAGTTTTAAAACAGATATAGGCAACACTGAGTTGCAGAATAGTCTTTCAACCAACTCTCCATTAACATTAGAATTTGGACTAGAACGCACACTTGCAGTAAAACTTAATTCTAAGAAACCAGTGACCGATTGAAAAACCGGGAGAGACATTTTTACAATTTATTCCTGCGTATTCCGGTCATTACAGTTTGTCTGCTTGCCTGTGAAAAGGTTTAATCGCTTTAGGTACAAGCATACTGTAGATTTGTTGATGTATCGGGGTTTTTTCGAGAACTGTTACAGGTGGGAACAATGCAGTTTGAAGATAATTTTTCCACCGCCAAATGCAAGTTACTGTACAAAAGGCGGCGCCTTACATAACGTAACGACAGTCAAATGACAACAAACAAACTTTAGCCTGGTGGCAAGCTTCTGAGGGATCTGCCTGCTTTCTGCTTTCATTCTTCTGCGACTATTCAATCTTACAAGCATGGCTATTTTTCATAGGTATAGGTCACAAAGATGGCGGCAAGTAAATCGGTCTTCTTGCGTGTGAGCGGCGGTTCAGAAAAAATCTACAAGGTCCTCAACCCATTAAGTGTTGTTGATGTCAGGGGACCGCAGGTCTTCCAGGCAGTTCGAAGGGCGAAGGATGGTACAGTCGAAGGTTATATGATTGGCCGGCTGCTCCTCGGCGCCACAGATGCATTTGGGTGTATCTTGGATGCCCCAGCGGTACAGGCATGTACCAAAGCGGCCGACACCAGTTCTTAGTCTATTCAGTGCTACCCACAGACTACGGGGTAGCTCTGAGCCATACGGGAGACAAACGGCGGGGGTGACCAAAAACTGGGCCGGTGGCGTGACACTCTCCCATGCCGCTCTCCACGACTTCAGCATATTGAAGCCGGAGTTGATCAGCGCCGCAGCATGGCGGCGGAAGAGGCGCCGTGAATGCAGGCGCTGTGTGCCAAGAAACTGTGCACTATGAACAAGGACATGAAGGGGGTGGTTAGTGTTTAGTTGTGCCTGTAGCGCCAGCTTGAATGTGGAGTGTTCCATGCGCAAGTGGGCCGGTGGAATGCCCGAGAGTACAGGTAAACACACCCTGCGGGTCGGCTTCAGGCACCCAGAGATGATGAGCAACTTATCATTTAACGCAACATCTAGCTTTTTCGTGTGGGTTCTGCGGAACCAAGCTGGGGATGCGTATTCCGCGGCACTGTAGACCAGGGCCAGAGCTGAAGTTCGCAGAACAGAGGCGTTGGCACCCCATGCTGAGCCAGCCAGGAGACGTAACAGGCAATTACGGGCTCTGACTTTGCCGGAGAGGCCTTCCAAGTGTTGCTTGAAAGTGGGTTGGCGATCAAGTATGACTCCAAGGTAAGTTGGAGTTTGGGTGTAGGGGATGGTGGTACCGTCGACGGTGACCGCAAGCCTACGGCTGGATTCCCTATTATTCAGATGGAACGCAGTGCATGTAGTTTTGGCTGTGCTTAGCCTGAGCCTCCATGCAGATAGGTACTCAGCAATTCTTTGCACATCCAAAGGATATGCAGAGTAAATCGGTCACAGTTTATTAACGGGGAAACTAGTTTACCTTACCTCATCGCCACAACTACGTTAGTTTATTATCGCAACTCCATCAAAAATCAAATAAAACAGATCAGGTCCAAAAAAAAAAATTACTCCAAGCAGTCCTGCATCAAAGGATTGTACAACGAAGATTGGTTGTTTTCTTTTGAATGAAGCAAAATTTTAAAATGCTATTTTAATTTGAACGTGAATAATTCCACTGCGTGTTTTTATTTATTATAACCTCTTTGCCTTCCACAGGACTGGGCGCAATGCATCGCACAATCGAACCTACTTTATCGGTACACATCATGGTTTCAGCAGCGGTCAAGATGAAGCCAGCATCCCAGTTTCTCTCTTATCATCAAATTTTCCCATACGACGTGCGGACGCTGAGGAACGGGGCAGCAGCAACTTCATCAGCAGCACTGAACCGACCATTGATGACATGCTTGACTTCATGGAGAAAAACTTGATCACTTACGGGGATGACATTTTGCAGAATTGCGTCGATGATGTTGATGTTAAAGCGATTGTTGAAAGCAGACTTGAAGTAAGTGAACCCTCGGCAAACTGAGCTAACTTAATTAAATAACGAGTTGTTTCACGGATTTAAACTTTCTGTTACAAGTTCGGTTTTGAAAATAAAGTTTCTTCTTTGGAAACATTTTGAAAAAAGATTGTAACTTATCGATGTCCCAATAAATTATAAATATACAGTGACACAATCATTTTGCATATTTCGGATTTTATTCTAAAACAGTCATTTTAAACCTTTTTCATGCAGCGAACCATTTTGCAAAACAATTTAACCTAACGACCCCCTTGCGAAAATTTCCAGTCAGGCATATGAAATGCAGTTGTGTTTGTACAACAGAAAATCACAATGGCTAAAAAATAACGTACGACATCACAATGTTGAACGAAGACTGATTGTTAAATTGATGCATATGGCAGCATCAGCGAAAGAGACCCGTTGCGTGTACAAATCACTCCACAGCACAACTCATTGAAAACTGGAATAACTCCCAAGCAGTGCCGTGGCAAGGCAGCCCCGTACCCCTCGGTCGGGGGGGGGCGACAATTCGTAGGGGCCCCACAATATATATTGTATCAGTAAGTTAGAGCCGTCTCTCTACCCTTGACTTTTACTCTTCTGGTTTTTGCTCTCAATGCAGAGCTGGTAGATTAAGCATGTAGTATCATGATTCGTGAATTTCGAAAAAGAATTGCGGACGTTCGGACACTATAGCGGTTTTTGTAAAGTTGTGGTTACGTCAGAACAAGGCCAATTGTTCATAAAGTCTTGACCTTCTCTGCTTAACTTCGCCCTTGTGCGTTGAAAATCTCGGGGAAATTTACGTCATAATGAATGTGCTGTGGAGTGTTGTGCACTCTCTTTGTAGTTGCGTACAGAATACATATAGATAGAAGATAGATAGACTAGGTTTCTAGTTCAACGTTAAAAACGTTTTCGTGAAAGCTGCTTAAGACAGGTTATGTAAAGTTGAAACGAAGGAAGGCTGTTGTGTCAGTT
>JGI24158J21664_10004957_pt1 | contig 17274 bp, 11 predicted proteins | sample Ectturendosymbi3_FD_21664 | JGI IMG/M metagenome (IMG submission 21664)
TACTTTACTTATGACGTCAGTCACAAACAATCCGCACCCCCCAACCAAAAAAATTTTTTGAGTGCAATCTACTAGACTGGCCGATCCGTATGAGCCGTTGAACAGCTCTCTAGCGCAATCGGCGGAGGAGCTAGGGCATTGGTAAGCCAACCGAAAACTGCTGTTTTTTAGGCCGAAATCGAAGTACAAATATACTGTAGGCCGGCAGCCAACAAGTTAAGTAGCACCTTGTAAGAATACAATACAAGGAGTTGCAAAGAGGGCAGATTCATGAAATACAATGCCATTAACAAACTTTAATCAGGCTCTACTGGCGTTAAAAACATGAAAATGCGTTTTAAAAACTTGCCAACGTTTCTACAGTTGGTACAACTATCTTCATCAGGGCTAAAAACGAAATGCCGTGACATGCGAGCACAGATGTTATAAAATGTGTGCGCTCCAGGTGGCACCGTGCTGATACGAACTCGGGAGGCGGGGAACGTTGATTAAAAGATAAGACAGTAAAAACAACAGAATGATGACCCAAGTGGTGGATAGAACGAAGGAGTTTAGAAAATTATAATGTAGACTATATTGTAACATAAACCGGTAGATGTCGGGAAATAAGCTGATCGTTTTTTATTCATTGTGTCTTGTCTCGCTATTTCTGTGAAAGGATTCGATAAATCGGTGTGTAATAGTTGGATTCAAATTCCAAGACTTTCAAGTTATCCCAATAGTATCAAATGTCAAAACGTTGGCAAGTTTTTAACGTGTTTTTATGTTTTTAGCGCCAGTAGAGCCTGATTAAAGTTTGTTTATCGAAGTCCTGGCGTCTCCAAGTAGAAAGATGTACAATGCCATTAGGCAAGCCGCACAATTACTACAATTTGAAAGGCTGTGTGCCACATGATTTCGCTTGACGGGCCAGATCTGGCCAGTAGTTTGTCGATCTACAACTTTTGACTTGCCAAGTCACCATCTCCAGAAAGTAGTCATATGCCGATAATGTAGTAATCATACATGTTGATGGAGACTGCCAAGCAGTGGAAGGTGAATACCTCCAGATCTGGAAGTTTAAGCTCGGCACTACAAAAACGGTGTGAGCAGCCTTCCATCTCAAGAAGCTAAACGTGAGCTGAAGTCAACTACAACAGTAAAACCCTGCCCTTCTGCTCTGAACCCAAATACCTTGGAAAAGTGCTGGACAAGATGCTCCCGTATCACCAACACCTCGAGTTGCTTAGCAATAAGCTAACATCATGTGTTACACTCTTGCGGAGGTTTGCTGGCTAAGTTTAGGGTACTGGGGAAACAACATTGTTAACAACCACCTTAGCCCTGGTCCTTTAAACAGGAGAGTAATGCACTCTTGCCTGGTGCGCACACATCCAACCTGCTGACCTTTTTAGCAAAGTAGCCACACTACCTCCAGCACGCCATTTTTGCCCCCCTCCTGGCTGCACCAAGTATTGTGCAATATTCAGACCACTCCGCAATCGTCCCAATACACTAGTCCATGACGTAACATTTGCTCATTGGTTTTTGCATGGTAAGCAGATGGCTGCCTGCGAACAAATCAGGTTTGCCTATGTGCTATGGTGATTGACTATCTTAGTGACTTAAGGTTTTCGCAGAATTCAATGTTTTACGCTTCTTCATCGCACTGAAGTAGTGTCTTTGAACTGTGGTTTGAGTGTTGCAAAATATCATCATTGGTTATCGGAAATGAAAAATAAAACCATCAATACCGGTGCAAAAAAGCCTTACCGATCGAGATCTACATAAAATCCAATCAAACTTGGCTAGTACTCTAGCGCAACTAATTATTCAGAATAGATAGTGGTATTGATCTTATTGTCAAAACACACAAGAAAAGATTTCCAAGTTACCATTGCTTTCGGTTGCAGTGCATTTATTACATCATAATTGTTGTTTGTTCCTACGAACATGGTGGTGAAAAGGTACTTAGTTTGTTGAACATCAGCAAACATCAGCCGAACAGGAATGAGAGCTGTTTATCCAGGCATACTGTACATGCACTTATAAAATCGATGCTCACAATCAGCTGCACAACTGCGTCTGTGGAGCGCTGTCTACCAAGATGGTGGTGTTATAAATATACTTGTGAAATCACTGCGGAGAAGAACGATTCAGCTGCAATTGTTCTGATGATTTTACATGGTGATGTAAAAGTGAATTAGTTGAAATAAATATAAGACTTCTTACGTATAGCAAACAACATCGTGAACTGCTCAATTCTGAAAAGGTTATTTTCGAAAAACAATGCTTGTCTCATATATTCTCCAGATAATGCAACCACAATTTCTAAGGCTAGCTTTCAATATGAGAAATTCCTCAGAATATAGCTTCAGTGGAAAGGCGTTACTTGGCGTCACCCTGAGGAAAGCCTAAACTTATTTAATTTTGTCATAACCCAATAGGCGTAAGCAGCAAACAAAATTTAGGCCGAAACTGAAAAAAAAAAAACACTCACGATTGGAGACTGTGTCCTCTTGCCATGAAGTGAATATTACAAATCAGCTCTGCATGTGCATGGCAGTGTACGAGCTTCTGACAGCTTGCATTAGAGCTGGCATTGCCAGAGTAGGAAATCCTTAACACTTTGAGAGCCGGCGTATGATATATTCATACTTTGATTTCGGCCGAAAAAACAGCAGTTTTTGGTTGCCTTACCAACGCCCTATCTCTGCCACCGATTGCGCTAGAGAACTGTTTGAGTCTTTTGAGCCTTTGATCGACTTTCTAGCGTTTCTGGTTCAAAAGTTATGATCTAAAATAAACAAATTAATTAACTAATTAGTCAAACATTTTTACTAACTTACATCACAACTTTTGAACCCGAAACCCCAGCAGGTCATCCAAAGTATCAAAACACTCTGATTGTAGCCTAGTTTCCTGTAAAAACTTCAGCAAAATACTACCACCTAACGGTTGGCGCCCAGGGCCAGGCAAAGTGGGCCAAGGTGGCCTAAAAGTCCTCCACTGATTATGTCACTCACTAAAAACCCGCACCCCCAAGTAAAAAANTTTTTTCGAGTGCAGACTAAAAAACTTGCTGCGTCTTTTGATGCTTCGACCAGGTCCGGAGATATTCCNGCGCAAAGCCACGTGCGTTTTGGCGTTTTTTTNCGAAAATCCCCAAAAGCCAGACGCCAAAGTGTTAATAATTACACGAACTAATCCTGGGCATGGGTGTGCAGCCTCCTGAAATTTCAGTTGTGTATGGTTTGTGGAAACAAATTTTCCTGAATCAAAGTACAAAGTACTTCTGGAATTGTGAATGAAGCTCTTGGCTTAAGTCTAAAACTACTCAGTGTGTTCTCAAAGCATTAAGCCTAGCCGCTATACTTAGGGATGTATTGCTGACAAAAAAGGTGTGGGAACGCAAAGTGTTAATACTTTTCTGCAAAATTAAATAGATTGCCACAGGAAATTTGATCACTATTACCTTTGTATGAGTGGGCTGTAAGTGCATAGATTGATGCATTTAGAACAGCGCTTTTCAAACTTTTTTATGTTACGGCACACTAATACATTCTGAATTTGGCTGCGGCACACATACTTTGAAACAAATAGCCAAGTTAAGATGAAAAGTATAAGGTTTTGTCAAAACATAAAACTTTCGCGGCACACAGTTTGGGAAACACTGATTTAGAACGTCAATGAATTCTGCCATAAGAACAATGTGAGTTATTAACATTGAACTGCCAGTGGTTTGCCATTATTGGTACATATTCCACTATGTCAATCATGCATGGTTCTGTTATACATTCTAAAAGGTGCTTTATGCACCCATTTTCCAGGGCAATTGACACAGCAATGTACCATATCCTATTCTTGCAGTCACACACATCTTCCCTCAATATGTTCTTGTATGGTTCATTAATTTTAAAAACATCGACAATATTGCATTTTGGTGGTCAGTCCATCAAGGTCATCATCTTCTGCCTTAGCTCACTGATTTCATCCACTGATTAAGTAGAATACAATTAAGTGTAGAGCAGGCACAAATGGAAACAACAATCCAAGGAACCAAATGGTTTCATCATTTAGAAAAAATTTCCTCAAATGCTATACAATTTGAAAAAACAAGTAAAGATCTTAAGATTTCTGGGAGCACATGTTCAAAGAACATGCACAACAGCCTGCAGTCAAAGTAAAAAATAATGGGTATATAGTAGAGTTCTGCGCGGGTTGAAATTTTTTGGCCGCACCCGCCCCGCAGGAATTTGAGAAATCTTGCCCGCTTCTGCCTCGCGCACTTCCAACCCGCACCTGCTCCGCAGACCAACCCAACCTGCATTTGCCCCACACCGCACTTTTTCGGTCTTAAACCCGCTGTCCGCAAACTACTAAAAACTCACAACTGGGGCAAGTTTTTGTTGCAATAAAATCATGAGAAGTATGCATTAATTTTTACAAAATTTGCAGTAAAATGTTGTATTTGAGCACAAGCATTTTAAACGAAAGTGATTTACTCAAGCGATTTATTTACATACAATGGTAAATATTTCCAAACATTACGTAGGGAGAAATGGCGATCTTTTACCAATAGTTTGCGTAGCCATCTAAAACTTGTGCATGAAGTTGTTTGGTAATCTAACAATTTGGCGTGCAGTTGTGGACTGATGTTTGTTTGGCCGGGTCATTTCTACAATTGCTTTTACGTCACTATTCAGTTCGATTTGGTTATCAAAGAGAACAGAACTACTGTATACTGAAATACAGTAGTTCTAAAGCATGTTTTTCGAATCAAATTTCTACACTTTGCAAAATACTTGATAGAAATTGCAGGAACAGATAAAAAAGAAACAAGTCGCCATATAAAATTCCTGGAACCAGCTTAAAACATCGTACTACATAAATTCTGAGTACGTATTTAGGAAGTTGTAAAAAATGTTGCAAAAACTTGCCCTACTTATAACACCTGAAGGCTAACAAGCAGCAAAATGAAGCTATTCATTTTTCCATTGGCAACCAAAACTTTTCCACAGATCTGATCTTCCGCAGTCAACAGATTTGAGGTGATAAGAAACATGTTTCAGTCCAGTTGTGACTTGTGACTAGCTGTGCGTTACACGCTGTCTTATCCAGTGTTGCCACTCTGTTGTCACGGAAAAGTACTAGATTTCATGATAAAAAAGCACTAGATTCACTAAACAAACACTAGATTACAAAAGCAAACTTAAAACATAGTGAAAATTCCCAGAAAATGCGTTGCAATAGTAACAATGTCTATGGAAAGAGATCCTTTCTCAGCAAAGAATCAGACACTAAGAACTTACAGAGTATATATTTCGCCTGCGATGTAGGCATCATCAGCTCTTATTCAAATAGAATCTGCAATGCTAACAATAGACATTGTCACGATTGTGCAACTCATGGTCAACCAGAGACAAAGAAAACAGGTGATATAGCAGCAACGCTTGTGTTTGTTTGTACAGGTGACTGAAACTTCTAACAGATGACCAAGTGGCTTCACAGCAGTTTAACTCAAAACATATTACAGTAGTTTGGCTTGTGTAATTTAAGTTTAAATTAGTTAGAATTTTTAACAAATTAAATTGCTAAAGCAAAAAGTCTCAATTACAGTTATAATTACACAAAATTGTGCAATTAATTACATTCAGCTCAGTCATAAAAAACACTAAATAGCCATAAAAAAACATTAGAACACTAGATCTAGTGGAAAAACACTAGGAGTGGCACCACTGGTCTTACCCATTCAGAAGGGCTGCTAGACTGAAGTATTCCTTGTCACATACGACAGTTGCACTGGAAAATGGTCAATTGCCCACCACAAGACAAGAGCCTAAGCTAATGTTTTGCAACAATGGGTTGTTACATCATAACGTAGTAACTGCTGCGGGCCTACTGTCCTAAGCGCAATGCTGGCAAACAACTTTAGTACATCCATGTGCTTTGGCTCAACACTAATTTACCCGCACAACGAATTTCTCATCCCGTGCCCGCCCCGCACCCAAATCAGATCAAGCTCAACCGGCACCCACCCCACCCCGCAGCAAGTTTAACCTGCACCCACATGTAAAGCAGTGCGGGTTCCGTCCCCACCCTGCGCAGGACTCTAATATATAGCATGTATATATGATACAGTGTGGTGGATTAACAGGATCATGTAAGTGGATCAACTACAAAAAGTCAAATTTAATTTAGGTCCCCAGCAAACTTTTTCAGTGGCTGTAATGAGAAGACACATGTTGGAACTTGGGTGCCTCTACAGCAAAGCCTGTGTAGAGAAAACACCGCAGCAAACTATGAGTTGTGAAAGAAAATACATCATTAATGAAAATGATATGAAAGTGATTTTGAATGTTATTCATTGAAAATATTTCATTTGTAAAACTGAATGTGATTGAAGTGGTTAAGGACAAAAATGGGAAAAATTAGAACACCTAACATAATCACTTCTGTGGCACAGGCTACACCATTTTTGTTAGAGAATAATGTGGGATCTGTGCATGCAACTGTTTATCCTCCTCACTTGTCAGAAAATGTTCAATAGTTTCAATATGGTAAACATTTAAGATATTATTGAAATGTAAGTTTTTAGCAAAATGTTGTTTTTTTGTATAAAACGTATGAAACTTCAATCTCAATTTTTTCAAAAACCTTGAAAAACATAATTACCAAACCTATATCAATAGAAAATACAAGCATAGTGCCACAAAATCACAAAAAAATTTGTTTGCCATGTTGCATCAACAGCACGCATTTTGAGGTCGAAGTTTGGAACTAAAAAATTTTGTTGTAAAATTTTCTACCTCTATTTTCTCTATGAAAATGTTGTTTTTCTGCTATTTTGACTGTAGATTTGGATCCTTGACCTTCAAAACACCTAGAAACCAATTTTTGTGCATCTATGTAGAGTATTTATAAAGATACAAACAAATTTATATTGGCCTATGAGCAAAAAAAGAGTGATCGCATGGTAAATCTACACCAAGTGGTGAAAATTTCAACAGGCCACAACTTGAGAACCGTATGAGATATCAAAAAACTTATTTTTTCTTTGGTCATCATTTTCAAAACGCAATAAGAAAAATGAAAACATGGAAATTCTGAAACATTGCGTTACACCACCCATTCAATTTGATATGGAATGACCCAACCTGGTAATGATGCTGGCACCACTACAACTGCCTTCTGTTCATCATAATTCCTGTGTCGGATGTGCATGTGATGCGGAAGAGAAATGAATGTGAAAAAAGCATTTGTTTGAAAAAACATAGCAAAGGAAAGACTGAGCATCATCTATACCTTTTGATAAGGTAAAGAAATAAAAAATATAAGCCGCCCTTGTCTTGATTGTAAGCCGCACAAACTGTTGAAAAAAAACTTCAAGCCGTAGCTTGCAATCAAATAAATACACCAATACGGTACCTCAAAAACACATTTCATATCTACTAAAGTGTAAGTAACATACATTCAAATGGGTACTTAACCCTTCACCATGGGAATACACTTTTGCCATGTGTTGATTTGACTTTCTGCTATGTCCTATATGTCACCTTAACCCTGGCATTGAAGCTGCACATGGTGAAATATGTTGAGATGACTTGCTTCGCATTTGATTCACTTCAACGTAACCTTTACTGTCTGCATATGCTAATTTAAATTTGTTATTTTATTTAATTTCTCAAAAACAAAAAATATTACTTATTGCATATTTTGATATATTGCAGGAAACATATAGGGTTGTGATATCCAGTGGTCACCAGCATTTTATATCTTGATCCACGGGGTCAATTTCAAGGTCAAAAGGTCAACACCCAAAATTTACCCAAAACATAAAAATGATATCAAATTTGAATTTCTGGGTTTTTCTCCTTGTCAAAGACACCTTATTTCTACAGATTGGACTAGTTCAAATGTTATGGTTAGCTCAGTCCAGTGCCCTATTTTTTCTCAAATTTTGAAACAATAGCCCATTGGGTGACTTGATATGGAATGACCCTTTACTAGCGTTTATGCCATGGATAATAAGGTTAGAAAAAAATTACTGTAATTGCCTGTTTAATCTTTACTCTGAGAAGCAAATGACATTCAAGAATTGGTCTGATCTTTTGCCGAGGTCAGCAATTAACTTGATGCGTTTTTTTAGTCCTTCTAAAGTGAAAACTAGATATGTTCGTTTGTGACGGTCTTTCAAGAAATGTAAAAATGTGAAACCAATGATTGAAAGAGGAAAAATATGGAACCATTTGATTCAGAAAGACTTTTTGAAACATTAAACCCATTCATCTTCATGCTGTTTCAATTCTAAATGAGATGATGCAGTTACTGTCTAGGTAGAGCAGATAAACTTAAAGCGAGCCACACTGATCAAGGAAACAGCTTGCTGCTTTCTTACATGAACTACAACAAGTAATTTTAGAAGTAAAACTTTGTCCAAATAATTCAGACATTCACCAAAATTTCATCGTGCTCTTGATCGACTGGTGGTAGTGGTACTACTGTAGAAGGTATACATACGTAGCATTAGTAGTAATTTAGCGTTACAAGAAAAATGTAGAGAAGAGTCAAGCACTGCAGTGCACTGTACACCCGACCAAGCTGTTTAGAGGACAACGCACCATAGTAGATCGTCAATTTCTCTCAGATTCCGATTCACAAGTTCACATTTTGATCTCGCTAACTGGCACAGCACTGATTTTAACCGCAGGTACAGCTTAGCGTGGTACAGTACCTTGCGAAATCGAAACGAACATAAACTGCAAACTATACTATGCTACACTTCGCCAAGGCTTCCTAGGTAAGACACGACATCAACTATTTTCGGCATACCAATGACTTTTTATTATTGTTGTTGTTACGTAAATGTCCTTCCTGAGGACTTTTTCAAACAGAAACAGCAGTACGGATCGCAGAAAGAACAACTATCGAGCAGCAAGTCGAACAGGAACATAGCATCTACTCACACTAGGAAGACTTCAACGTGAACAAATAGTCTCGGCGCAGTCGCGTTTTGCTCCTGTTTTAAGGATAGTGCATCACAGTGATGCTTGGTTTAAATTAATATGACATCATGTGTGCCTCATACGATGGTTTGGCTGCCATCTTTGAATAACTGAGAAGGAAACGTTGTGGGTTGGTTAGTTTGCAAAGTTTGAGGCGTGATTTGATGGGGATTTTGGTATTTCTTTTGCAATGAATTGGAAGACACAATTTTATGCATACTGCTTTGCAAGTGGGATGATATGAAAAATGTTTTGTTGCTTAGAAGTGGTCAAATTTGAACAGTTCAAAATGAAACTACTAGTACTAACTAGGCTACAAATTCTGTGAATCGCCACTGTTCCAATCGGACCAATGTACTGTAATACTTCGTAATATGTATGTTTTGCGAAAGTAGTAAGCTGTTTTCAGAACATTCATTGACCATGTTAATATTATCTATCAGAAGGAATCACTTTCACAATGAAGAAGCAGACAGAACAGTTCAACAGAGACACTAATATCAAATATGTATGTTGATTGAAATTTGATGTCTTTCCATGAACTGCAGTTGCCAGAGCTAATCCACACCATATTCTGTGTGTGGTGATATATGCAGTATACATACAGTAATCTCCTGGTTAAGTTCGCAACTTGAATCTCAGCTATTTGTTTGTGTGAACTTTGTGGTACAGTAGGTGCGAATTTTTAGCAGTTGTGCTTTCAACGGCATTGGTGAATAGATGCTGATCATTACAGCTAATGCTTGGAGACTGATTAGTGATTGATGCTTTGACTGAAGCTAACTTTTCTTTTTAGCAAGGCATATAGCATTCACTTAATAATATGCTATTCACTTCACAAACAATGTTTATTAGGCAAAGCCAAGAGTCACAGAGATTGGAATTATAGTCTAAGTTGAGACAACCAAGTCATCCAACTGATGCAAGTTAATGAAACATCGTATGACAGTACGGATTGAGGCTGCTGTGAAAAAAGTCTGTGCAAAGCAAGAATTTTTCAATTTATGCACGAACGTTTTGCTCTAAACTAAGGTCTGAATACACACACAAAAAGTTAGTGCGTCTGTCCACAGATTTACAAAGCTGAATGGTAAGGTATTTCTTCGGATATACCTTTCTTTGGATTGATAATCATCAAGCAAACTGCCCCTTCCAGCTTCACGTGTTCTCTGTTTTTTGATTTGAGTGATGGCTTTTGGAGTAGTAATGGCAGAAATACTTGAAGCGTGTGGATTGCTACTGAGTACTGGCTCCCATCTCTGACCCCTTCCACCTTCACTAATCATTTTGAAAGCAAACACAATTGATGAACAATTATATCAACAAGGAAGTGACTATAGATACACCTAGCCTGACGCAATCAAATAAAAGGGTCAGTTTGTCATTCAAACGACGTGGGTCTCATGGTGTAGCAGTTATATGTTAAGGCTGCTATGCCAATGGTTTTTGGTTCAACTCTCACCTTGCCGATTTCACTTTTTTTCAGGCTTTTGTGTTGCCTTTACAGGTTAGGGCTTTTTTTCAAGTGCAGACTAGAAGACTTGCCGCGTCTTTTGAGACTTTTACTGGGTCTGCATAGCATATCGGACCAGAGAAATTCCTGCGCAAAGCCACGTGCGTTTAGCCTTTAGGTGTTTTTTTTTCCGAATATCCCTGAAACCTAGCGGACGCCAAAGAGTTAAATGGCTGTGAACTTAACTGGGATATTACTGTATTACAAATGGTTCAGTGCTGAAAAAATGTTGCTTGTTAACTTATTCTATCAAAACTACACATAACTTTTTGTCTTGTACATAAATCCATAATTGTTGATTTGTTTATGGAAATTGTCTGTACAGTAGTGTGCAAACATGGTTCAAACATAATGGAAGTTTGCCAGCTATTTAAGCTCAACCATGCTTGAAGCTGTGCAGAATTAATTTGCTTTAACTGTTTTCCACACTTGTGCTTGAATGTTAATGTTGCTTATGTTGAAGCAATAACCTATGTAGTGTCTTTATTGCCTAGTAGTAGACTTACCCTTTGAAAGTACTTCAGGTTTTGCATAATTTTTAAAGCAAAATTCTTGTTACTTTGAACACCAGATTGGAATGGATGGTGTACATTTGTGAATGTTGTACTGGTACTGTACACAGTTGCTAAGTACTGGAATAGGCTTGAGCTGTGGGGCATGTCAACTTGCTTATATTAAAAGTAGGCTACTTCTAATTCAGGCTGTAGACTTTTGTGCTCATGTCATGGTGGTTAAGGAATTAGCCCAACAATGAGCTAAAATGTCAAAGAGCTCAGCTGCTTTTGAAGTGTTCCTGTAGGTTATATTTTGCATGATGTGAGAATTACAAAATGGTTCATGCTTTGGAATCAACCTTTTCACACATGTTTACTGTAGTGTATGGTTCCAACTTCAAAACCAGCTATGTAGTACGGCAGATAAGCAGTTGAACAAATTTACCTTATTTATTCTGTTTGCTATTTTGTGGGGCCTTAGCCCTTTGGTGCATTTGGCTATAATGTTCCCAAAACCATAAGCAGTTTATTGAAACCATACTGTAGGCCAGGAGTCTCCAAACATTTGAAACGTACAGAAAGAATGAGGATTCGGAAAGCAATAGCCATACATTGACACAGGGGCAACTGGCGAGCAGCGATGTTGGACAGTACATTCAAAACAACTAAAAAAACAGATAATGACAGCACTTGGGACATAAGTTATTACTCAACAGTTCGATGACTGGACACATACTGCTGATCCAAAATAAAAAAATCTTAGTACTGGGAAAATCTCTTTTCAGATGAGATGTTAACGAAGATGTCAGATTGTGGAACATATGAAGCTAATAGGCCAGTCTGCAGCGCAGTAGTATGTAGCCAACTGACAACCATGTGCTGCCTTATGTCATGTCATTGTTCAAAAAAATATCCCCAAGGGGATATATTGCATTCTACCACAACTTTTGGCAAATATGATATATTCATAAAGTGACTTCATGGGCGAGATTTGGCCCACTGCCTGTATTTTGGAGACACCCTGTTGGTGTAGGCAATACGACCACCTGTATTGTAAGCTTACCATTTCGAACAGTCCAGTTACAGAAAAATATTGGCTAGCAAAGAATTAACAATGTGACAAACAAAAAAGTAAGGGTTCTACATTGTCAGTTAGTCATTATTTCTTATGTGTTATGGCATCAATTGCACCTCATTATGCTTGTTGCACCTGCAAAGAATATTATGGAAGCGGCTAGGTAGCCGACCAAAGTCACATGTTTCAACACATGGTCAAGCATTAGTGCAGGGTCTCTTGTTGCAACCTTTCCGGTGGCGTTGCGTTAAATGTGTGATTCACCACAAACGGAATGTGCGTGAAGAAAAACACCATATATATGTGGCACAAACAAGCAATGATAAAGTGATCTCATCGGGTGATCTCTATTGTTGCTTGCTGCCACAGTGGGAAGCTTTGTGCACATGCCGCTTGAGCTTTCTGACAGCAACAAAATGATGCTGTGACCAGGATGTGAAGGTCGTGCCGGATGCAGCCTTCACACAAAGAATGTGCAATCGGTGCGGTTGGTTGTATAAAGGAGGGGATGTTTTTGCAACCTGTCTGGTGGTGTTGCGATAAATGTGTGATTCGCCACGAACTAGATGTGCGTGAAGAAAAACACCATATATATATGGCATGAACAAGCAACAATAGAGTGATCTTGTCAGATGATCTCTATTGTTGCTTGCTGCCATAGTGCGAAGCTTTGCGCACATGTCGCTCGAGCTTTCTGATGACAACACTCTCAACCTGTGGGCCACAGAAGAATTTTTGATGGGCCATGGTCTGTTATTATTGAAATTAAGTAGTGCTTGCAAGTTGAACCTTTTCATCAAACTCAGGTAGTTCTTGAGCTATAAACATAATATGTTCTCTTGCGTCATTATTTGTTAGAAAATATTGCAACATAGACATGTCCACGTTGCCTACATGTTATGTACAATATGCAGTTACTGAAAGCATTTTAAGGTAGGCAGGCGGTTCTTGTGGGCATGAAAATGAAATCTAGAAGAAGGCTTAACACTTTGAGCGCCGGTCTGCGAATAAATCATATCTGGATTTCGGCCTAAAACCAGCAGTTTTCGGTTGCCTCACCAACGCCATAGTCCTTTGCCGATTGCACTAGAAAGCTATAAAAGGGCTTAAACGGATCTGCCAGTCTTCTAGTCTGCACTCGAAAAATATTTTTTGGTTAGGAGTTGCAGATTTTTTGTGAGTGATGTCATAAGTGAAATAGTTTTTGAGCCATTTTGGCTCATGTTGCCTGGCCTAGGGCCCAACTGCCAGACCTAAGTATTTCATTAAAGTTTTCATTGGAAACTAGGCTCGAGTCTGAGTCTTTTGAGCCTTTGATCAATTTTCTAGCATATCTAGTTCAAAATTAATGATCTAAAATAAACAAATTAATTATCTGATTAGTTAATTAATCAAATATTTTTATTAATTTAGATCAGGGGTCTCTAAATGTGGCCCGCGAAGCCATTTTATCCGGCCTGTGAAAAACGAAACCGTTTTGTCAATGATGAAAAAATATCACAAAAATTTGATGATTTGGAAGAATATAACATATCCCGAAACAATCACATTACGTAAGATGTCTGGCCCTTAACATGTTTTGTATTAGCTTATGTGACCCTCGGACAAAAAGTTTGGAGACCCCTGCTTTAGATCATAACTTTTGAACCCAAAACCTTAGCAAGTCATCCAAAGTATCAAAAGACTTGGATTGTAGCCCAGTTTCCAATAAAAACTTCCGTGAAATACTACCATCTAATGGTTTGGGCCCCGGGCCAGGTGAAGTGGGCCAAGGTGGCCTGAAAGCCCTCCACTTATGACGTCACTCTCAGAAAATCTGCAACCCCCAACCAAAAAATTTGTTTCGAGTACAGACTAGAAGACTTGGCACGTCTTTTGAGCCTTTGAACAGCTCTTTACCACTTTCGGCACCCGAGTTACGCGCGTGCAAACCATGTGCAATCCGGTTGTATTGGCGCGAGAATCCCCAAAACTGGCCGGACGCCAAAGTGTTGATGTGGAAGATGACTTGATTGGTGCATTATGTATTGAGTCTTGAACATCTGTTTTCTAACAACAAACAGGCTAACCCTTCCCACTGACTCTAGCACATGTGTTAATTCGAAAGTTGTTTTTGCAGTTGTTTGTATTTCTGCAATGTACATGTGCAACAATTGCCGCATTGGAGAATTTGTACAGTCAATGGGCCACAGACCCTCTGTTCGTTGATTAATTCGGCCACATGCTTAAAGGTTGAGAACCCCTGCATTAGTGTTTCAGTGATGGTTATGGTGTTAATGTTTTAGGTTAGGGTTTTAGGGTTAAGAACTTTTATGTATTGTGTGTGCAAAGTTACTTAATCTATTCAATATTTTTCCATAGACCATTTGGACTAAGCCAATGTAGCTCCCAGTTGTCATGCTTTGCTGTCAGTTGTCATGCTTCAACTCTTTCGTGTCCGGTAAGTTTCGAGGATTTCGTGCCAAAACAACGGATTGCACATGGCTTTGCGTGAGCACAACTCTGGCACCGAAAGTGATAGAGAGCTGTTCAAATTCTCAAAAGACTTGCCAAGTCTTGTAGTTGCAATGAAAAAAAGTTTTTTGGTTGGGGGTAGCAGATATTTTCAGAGTGACGTCATAAGTGGAGGACTTCTAGGCCACCTTGGCCCACTTCACCTGTCCCTAGGCCCAAAGCATTGATGAAAGTATTTTGAAGTTTTTATTAAAAATTAGGCTAGAATTTGAGTCTTTTGATACTGTGCATGACCTGCTGGGGTTTCGGGTTCAAAAGTTATGACCTTAAGTAAACAGAATATATGACTAATCCCATAATTAGATAATTAATTTGTTGATTTTAAATCATAACTTAAACTGCTGGTTTTAGGCCAAAATCCAGGTACGATATATTCACAGACCGACCGTCGAAGTGTTGAAAGTCACAGCAAGTCTTCTAGTTCGCATTGAAAAAAAGTTTTGGTTTTGAGTTTGTTTTTTTGTGGGGGATGTCATAAGTGGGATAGGCTTTTGGCCATGTTGGCTTAGATTACCTAGCCATGGGCCCAACTGCTAGACGGAAGTTTTCACTCTAAGGTTTTTATTGGAAACTAGGCTAAAATCCGAGTCGTTGGGAACTTGCTCGGCTTTCTAATCACTCTGCTTGAAGAATTACGGTAGTTGGCAAAATTACCAATTTTATGTGTTTTTTGCTATAACTTTTATACCAGAAACATTAGAAAGCTAATCAAAGGCTAAAAAGACTCAGATTTTAGCCTAGTTTCCAATAAAAACTTGAGCAAAATACTGACATCCAACAGGTTAAGCCAAGCGCCTGGTAACTTGAGCCAAAATGGCCAAAAACCTATCCCACTTATGACATCACTCACAAAAAACGCAAAACCTAAACTTTTTTTCATTGCAAACTAGAAGACTCGCTGAGTCTTTTGATTTTTTGAACAGCTCTTCAGTACAATTGACTGGCAAGTTATGGAATTAAAGACTTTGCCAAAATGGGCTATTATACCTTTTTCAAAGTGAAACTTGGCCAGCTCCAAAGATGTTAATGAGCATATTGGGGGTTGATCCTTGGAACCTTCAGATTTGAATTTGACTGCATGTCCTGTGCATTCAGCCTATGTCTGAAGGAGTGATTTTCAACTTGGTCCAGGTGGACCACTGGTGGTCTACGAATAGTTCCATAAATCTAAGATTGAATATGAGTTTGAGTTCACTGGCCTATGTGCAATACAGTTTCGACTAGTTGTTCATGAGGTGTCAGCATACCAGTTCATCGGATATATATTTTTTAAAAGGTGGTCCATGGGCCAAAGAGGGTTGAGAACCACTGGTCTAAAAGAAAGGTTGAGTGTCATAAGTAAATGAAAGATTATGCTAAGAGGCAGACTGTCAGCCTAGTGATGTAAATAAACAAAAGGTTGTCTTCATTGCAGACTTTTTTGACTGACTGCAGTTAACAGTTTGACAGTTGGGTTAATTCAAGCGGTTCGCGCAAAAACAGCTGGATCGCACATGGCGTTGCGCGGGAATTTCTCGGTCCAGCAAGCGCTACAGACCCGGTCAAAAGCTCAGAAGACGTGGCAAGTCTTTTAGTCAGCACTCGAAAACAAAATTTTTTGGTTGGGGTTTGTGGATTTTTTGTGAGTGATGTCATAAGTAGAGGACTTTTAGGCCACCTTGGCCCACTTCACCTCACCCTGGGCGCCAACCGTTAGATGGTAGTATTTTGCTGAAGTTTTTATTGGAAACTAGGTTACAATCCGAGTCTTCTGATACTTGGATGACCTGCTGGGGTTTCGGGTTCAAAAGTCATGATCTAAAGTAATAAAAATATTTGACTAATTAGTTAATTAGATTATTAATGTATTTATTTTAGATCATTGATTTTGAACCAGAAACGCTAGAAAGTCGATCAAAGGCTCCAAAGACTCGTACTAGAGACTCGTTTCCAAGCGGGTGGGCCCTACACCAAATAACATGAGCCAAAATGGCCTGAAAACTGCTTCACTTATGATGTCACTCACAAAAAATCTGCAACCCCCACCAAATAATTTTTTTTGAGTGCAGACTAGAAGACTGGCCGATCCGTTTGAGCCCTCGAACAGCTCTCTAGCGGAATTGGCAGAGGAGCTATGGCATTGGTAAGGCAACTGACAACTGCTGGTTTTAGGCCGATTTCAAAGTACAAATATATCGTACCCCAGCACTCAAAGTGTTGAATAGCGGGAATCATTTTGCTAGAACAAAGTGACAAAAATCTTGCATGAAAAACTGAAAAATAAGTTAGTGTATGAACTGTGAAATGGCTGTCAAGAACAACAAGTGTGCAGCACAACTGGCATTAACACTTTGGCGTCTGGCTGGTTTTGGCGATTTTCGCAAAAAAAACAGCAGTTTTCGGTTGCCTTACCAATGCCCTAGCTCCTCCGCCGATTGCGCTAGAGAGCTGTTCGAGGGCTCAAACGGATCGGCCAGTCTAGTAGATTGCACTTGAAAAAAAATTTTTTGCCTGGGGTGTGCAGGTTTTTTGTTAGTGACATCATAAGTGGAGGACTTTCAGGCCACCTTGGCCCACTTTGCCTGGGCCTAGGCGCCAACCGTTAGGTGGTAGTATTTTGCTGAAGTTTTTACTGGAAACTAGGCTACAATCCAAGTCTTTTGATACTTTGGATGACCTGCTGGGGTTTCGGGTTCAAAAGTTGTGATGTAAGTT
>JGI24158J21664_10004959_pt1 | contig 17273 bp, 12 predicted proteins | sample Ectturendosymbi3_FD_21664 | JGI IMG/M metagenome (IMG submission 21664)
GATCTGATTTTTTCTTGTTCGTTTGTTTTGCTAATCTACTTGTTCGAGAAACAAATACTGTAAAAGATGTAAACGACTTTGTATTAGTGTCAAATTTCCGCTGTACATTCGATTGCGATGTATTTGACANTGATCACAAACATTGTTTCGTTGTTGTGCCAACTAGTGCGTGCGCTTTCGCCTTTCCTAGTTGTGGAATCGTGAAACANGTAAAGCTTATCNTAACTCGCATCGTGATCACGAAAGCGACTGACTTTGCAGTCAACGAACATCTGTTGCAGTTGGACCTGTCGATATTTGCTGATACTAGCTTTTTACATATTTTGGTTACTACGCCAACCACTGTACATCTTTTATGATTGCCAAATTCCCGCTCCACATTCTTCTGAGGCGTATTTAGCACTGTTTTTTTCACCCTTGTGCGAACGAAAGCTTTGTTGACATTATTCAATTTTATTTTACTTGATTTTATCGCAAAATGTTGTTTTGTTTTTTCTTTTATTCGCCTGTCGAATAAACAAAAATCGGGACAAACTGTTCAAACGTTAATCTAATACCACGGATTTTAATTTGAAAACTATTAGAATTTTGATGAATATCGGGGGCCACGGAAAGCACACAAGCAATAAATTGGAGTAATTTTGTTCACATGATTTTAACAAATATCTACAACATTAATTGGTAGAAAACCTGTGTCTGTGTCTGTTTGGCAATGGCACAACAAACTTAACGTTGCGTGTCGGGAAACGCACCATCGATTGAAAGAGCATAATTTAGTAGAAATTGCAGTGGAGTCTTACAACGATGTACGGCAACGCCAAATACTATTTTCGAAAGGAACGAGTTTTTACCCAAGTGAGCGTACAAACACGTATGCCGTCAAACGTCGTTTGGACAATTGCAGATAAACAATTTTCTTTTATAATTTCTCTTTCTTTGATGTGAATAGTTTGGTTGTTAACCACTTACGAAAGCTGCTCCAGTTTTCTACGCCGGTCTGACTGCTCAAAGTTGTGGATTTGTTGATAACTTTAAAACTACAATTGAACTACGTATGAAGTCATAAATCAAATACATTATTAGTAAAAANTAGGAGCTGATGATGCTTACACTAGTTTGTGAAATACATACTCTGAAAAAACATACTTACTGANTCTTCATTGTGAAATGATTGCTATCGATAGCTATTGAGGCAGCTGACATACGATCTTCACTAGTTGTGTGTCGGCAGCATTTTGTAGTTGTAAATCACAACATTGCAAAATAAATGCTGTGATTGCTTCCCTAACTTCTGATCACTTGCCAGCAGAATGATCTCCAAAAACGGTTTGTACGTATTCGTTCAAATGTCAAGCTGAATATATACTGGAATTTGAAACATTTTTAAGATGAATATCCAAATGTCAATTCTCTTACCTGCAATTATAAAAAGAGCTATGACTTCCATATGATGCTTTCCTCACACCACAAAAGATGTAGGTTTTCTAACAAAACACGTGGATCTCACGCAGTAACCACATTCCGAAGAAACATACTAAAAAGAAGGTGTGTAACTATTCTACACAGTGGTGACGAGAGTTGAATCAATCAGCAAATGTTACGTCTTTCCCAAACAATTGCTTTCACCGGGACTATAAAACTATCTAACGCCTATTTATCGAGCAAATCAACAGACCCACATTAACGGAATGACGCCGCTATGACTAAAACAGAGCGTTGGTATAGAACTCAAACAGAGCATCTTCAGAACTTGGTCTTCAACGTGCACTTGGTAGTTTTTCAGTTGCGTGCGACCAAGTCGGAATGGCAAGTAGCGCTAAAAAGGCTATGCTTCTCCCGTGTCAAGCGAAATCGCTGACTTCACGCCATCTGCGCATGCACAGAGTGATATTCCAGGTCATGCATTTCGTATGGCGTGGCCGTTCACAGAAATATCGAATATGCTGAGAACTCATAATTAGGGGTTAGGGTTTAGTGTTTATGTTACGGTTTAAGTTAAGGGTTGGGTTAGAAAAATAAAAATAATTGAGGTTATTTTTCCATGGGTATTATTCCCAAAGTATCACTTGTTGTGGGCTATCTGACGTCTAACCAAAATTTTTAATTTACGCAAGATACATCAAAAAAGCCGTGGCCAAAGTTTATTACTTTACGCTGAGACAATACACTACAGCAGTTCTNCAAGTTCAAATACCTTCGGGTAGGATTGACGAGTGACGAAAGGCGGAACAGAGAGATTAATGCACGGATTTGTAAAGCAGACTCAGTTCTGCGTGACCTTTATCANTCNGTGGTGACAAAAATGGAACTTTCAAACACCACAAATCGTTTCGTCTAATGCGAGTTTGTTCCGATCCTCACCTATGGTCATGAATTTCAGTGGTTCTTAAACTTTAATGAGCGGTGGCCCCCTTCTAAGTTCAACTGGCGAATACTTAATACTGTATATCGTAACACTTGGGTTATGCAGTATCACGGCAAAGCTACCTAGTGAAGGCCTCTGCTCGGGTCCCCAGAGAACCGCTCCGTGGCCCCCAAAGGGGGTCGAGGGCACCGTTTGAGAAACCCTGGCCATGATATTTGGTAGTGAATTAAAGTTATCTAAAGTACAAGCGGCAGAGTCGGGTTGTTTGCAAATAGTTCACGGTGTGACAATTCGTGTCGACACAGTGCGCAGCTGTCAAATTAGTCAATTCCTGAATATCGAGCCACTGCTTATCGGAATCGAGAGATCTCAGCTAAGTTGGTTTGGTCATGTGTCCAGATTGTCCCAGGAAAGATTGCCGAGGAAAGTCTGCGAATCGCAACTTCGATTGCAAATGTGGTCTAAAAAATCGGCGATTTCACTATATGTGTCAATTGTGACACCGTGAAAAACTCAGCCGAAGCCATTTAGAGGCCCGAGGCAAACTCTCAGAAAGGGGCTGTATATTTGACACATGCTATACAGAAACTTTATTCTCTGAAAGCAAGTTAAATGCTTTTTCATTTGGTCTGGAAATACAACGCACATTTCACATTGTAAATTAGCTACTTGATTTTAAATTGGTCTATGTCTAGACATCAAAGTTATTTTGGGGCCCCTTTCCGAGACGAAGTGAAGGCCCCCTTTTGAGAGTTGTGCACTGAGTTTTTGCATTGTTTTGTTATAGGAATTTTGCCTGCTAAACCTGCTAAACAGTTGGTAAAATCGTGCTAAAAATGAGCTAACTGCTAGATTAAAAATTGTACAGCTAACAGTGAGAAAATTCTGCTAGGTTCAGCAGCAAATCAACTAAAATGGCAACACTGTTTAGCAGTAGCCTCCACTGGTAGCCTATGGATTCCTGCTCTGTGAGGTCACATTCAAGAGGTGTGCGGACTCTGATTTTTTTTAATCTGGATCCAATCCTGTTTTGTAATTTTCAATCCGAATCCGTTCCCCATGCAGTATCAACATAACACAAGCAATCCGACTCCTGTTAACTCCGCATAAATATAAGTCGAGCAAACAAAAAATAACGTTTTTTCAGCAAAAAAAAACAAATCCGATTCGGCTCCGGCTACAGCAAAAACACCTCACTCCTGATCCTGTTGGAAGTAGCAGTATTCGGATCCAAAAAATCCGAAATCCAGTCCATCCACAGTGCACACCTCTGTCACAGTCACAACCACATCGTCACTTTCATGAAACGGATGGTTTCACTTCACGGTCACAACTAGCGACTCAAAGCTTGACTCCGATGCTGTGTTGGGAGTTTTCGGAAGCATGGTACATTGATTGGTTAGCTGTTTTGTCCGATGCGACGCAGCACACACGCATGTGAAAAAAATTGTCTTGAGAAGACATTCACGTAGAGAAAACGCGTTCTTGAGAAATAACTTTTCGTGTGCAGTGCGTTAACGCCTCGGGTGGGGAGGAATTCCCGGTTTGCCGTTCCTGGTTGCGGCCATGACAACCGCTATATTCCTTAACAAGAGAGTATATATTTTAAAGTGTTTGATACTTTGCTGAGAAACGATTTCTTTCCATAGACAGTGAAACATCGTTTCTTATCAATAACATCGATCATTTTTAGGGCAACAGTAAAATCTTTGCAATATTCTGTGCACCCTGCATAGTCATGGTTTCTCGTCAGAAGATATTTGTAATGAACATTCAGCTCAGACAATGCTTTGCCAGAGCCAAGCTTTTCCGACTGAAAAAAGCCATATCTTGTGTGACTTTTCAAAAACGCCAAAGGTGTCAAAAAAGCCAGAGATTCGAAACCTGGCTTGGAAAGAGCGAAATTGGAAACCCGGTTGACAGGTAATATCGGTTAAGCATGGCAGATTGCCACATCCAAGCTGCCCAATAAAAAGATCGGCGTACGTCAAAAATTCTTTTCGTTAACTGCAACTGGATGAAGCGAGATTGTAGTATTTAATCCATCCAATAGCACTTTTTATTTGTGGTAACTATTTCACAACAGTGCAGTTAGTATAATCTGAGCAAACATTTGTGTTTCCGATATTGCTGTTTCCATTTTTGTGCATATTTTTTCTTATATGCTTTGCATTGTAGCTTGCACAAGATGTATGGCCACGTGCCAGTGAAATTTTGGTGGCTTGAACAACTTCGTCAAAGACCAAGGGGATGCGGTTGAGAAATAAGCCATCTCTTCAACACCCTTCTGAACAAATCTCTATCCCGGCAGGCGTCGAAGGCACTCGAAGGATAAATCTTGTGTCGTACAGTTACACTGTTGTAATCTTGTACTCGCAATTGCGTTGTGTATGAACTCTCCGCAGATATTCTCGTGTCTTCACGGTTCGTCGCTTTCGCGACTGCATGGACCATGTGTGTGCAGCGGCGTAGCAGCGTAGCAGCGTAGCTTGCCGCCCAGGGTTTCGGCGATTCTGCCGCCCCATCCTCGGAATTCAGTGTAGCTTAAATACGCTGGTCAGCATAACTGTTAAAAATATTTTTATGATTGTTACTCTCAGTGCAAAAATCCAAATACGTGTTATGGATGCTGATGAGAGACGAATGTCATTGCACAAAGTACATACGAAGTAGAGTCACGTAATCGACATTCTGTCAGCCATTGCAACACATCCAAAGCTGTGGCATTGCTTTATAACGTGAAACCACTGTTTGTACAAGTCGCTTAAACCTCTCCGTCTCTACCGGCAGTTTAGCTAAACAAACTTCATTCGCGTACATGACCTTAAATTTAGTCATACCAAACTCATTGTTATCACTTTGGAACAAAGCATGGAGATTCAAAAAACTAAACGTTCCGTTCAGCTCATTTATTCCAATGAATCTCCTTTCTGCTTCACTAAGAAATCGGTCCACAACTTGTAACATGCATCGTTTAATTTTTTCAAGGACAGATAGGCCTACGTCTTGAATTTGTTCACGTGGAATTCGTTTCTTCCTTCTGACGCGTAGCTCCTCAATTGGGATTTCTAGCTTTTTACAAGTCTTGAGAGCGTTATCAACTGACTGTGTAACAAGTACATCACGTTCGTCACTCAAAAAGGCTACAAATGCTTTCATCTTCTGGGAACAGTTCGCCAATGACAAACCTTTTTTCTGCAAATACTTTTGGGCATCATGAGATTCTCTCAGAACTTCCTCCCAAAAGTTTAAAAGACAGGAAAGAAACACGTTGAATCGCATTTCACACGTCATAAGCTTGTCCTCGTGTTTCAGCATTTTTGTTTTGATAACAAAGTTCTTCTAATGCACTCACAATTCCATTAATGCCTAAATGTAGCGCTTTCACAGATTAGTAATGTGCACAGGGGCGTAACGATGTTAGATGGCGCCCGGGGCAAGAAGCAAGTTTGGCGCCCCCATGTTCGAACCTGAGGTCTTTCGGAAGCGAATTGTACTTTTATGAAGAAAGCACTTGTGACATTGTTGGGACTTTCCGGTGCCCCCGTAGTCATTCAGCGCCCCCAGCAGTGATTCGGCGCCCGGGTAATTGTTCCCATTGTCCCCCTCGTTACGCCCCTAAATGTACACTCCATCGTGTGTCGATCACTCTCGTAACCACAATAGGTACATATCCTGAAGTAGGACGTTTCATCTGTGAGTAGAGACNCAANCAAGCAGTATACTCTCTCCACAACTGTGCAGACAAACCTGGCTAAAGTGCAGCAATTGTGTGTTTTAGGTCAAACCAAGAACTTTCAAAGATGTGTACAATGAATACATGCACATCTTCAGAAATAAAGGCTGCAAGGAAAAAGTTACAAATTTAGAGTTGATTTTTTATCAAATTATTTTCAACATGTAACCACAGGCAAGTAACGTCACTCCACAGGTGAAATAAGCATGGAATCATCGCAAATTTTTAATAGGAAATCGATTTCACGTAACACTACGCATCATCAGTCCTTACATCTGCAAGCAATGCGGACAGCTTAAACGTTGAAAGGCTAAAACAAGGTCAGAGAAAGTAAACAACCTCAAGACTGTAGTGAAAAATCGCACATCACCAACTGCGACAATTCAAACTAGAAATACGTCTTACTCAATGCATACACTGAAGCTTCAAAACCTACTGCAAAAGTAACAATAACTTAATAAATCCCAACGTCAGCTGCGATGATTAACACTATAGAACAAGGGTGTCAAACTCATTTTTACTGAGGGCCGTAGCAGCATTGTGGTTGCCCTGAATGGGCCTGTTGTAACAGTTAAAACAGCGTAAATGTGATTTTTGTCTTCATGACCGCAAAAACCAGCAAACATAGTGAATACATTGCTTCGCATTCAAACTAGTATGTGTATTTAATTGAATAACATTTATTTTATTTTATCGCAGACTCGTGGTCTACATCACAAGCACAATTGAATGATACAAGAGAAAAAAATGGGTAGACATAGCGGATAGCACATTACAGAATATATGTTAGCACACAGTCAGCACTGAGAGGAGCGAACAACTTTAACAACACAACACCCCAACTATAACGTCTTGTACTCATCAACATACAGTGATGCCGTAGTCGGAGAGAAATGGAAGCACTCTAACATCAAATTTTGGTGTAAAAAGCTGAGAGAAAAAAATAAAGAACAAACTAAATCGGATGGGGGTACACATTGGCTCACAGAGACATGCAACTTGTTCCGATCAGGTTTGCTTAGCTTTTTAACCACAATCAACTACTCTAATGCTTAGGCAGCATCTCCGTGACGTAGTAATGGTCACGTTGCAGTGAAAGGAGCCTGAAAACTGAATAACCTTTTTTTTAAAGAAAGAGAGACGTTAGGTAAGCAAGATGACTACAATAGCAAAGTTATAACATGGTAAAGATAAACAGGTATAAATCACAACTGTTCCAAGAAACTAAGCAGGCTAAGGCTTAAAAGTTAAGTTTCGCGAGCCACATAAAAAGACGTGACGGGCCACATTTGGCCCGCGAGCAACCAGTTTGACACATGTTTAAGCTCTTGTGACTTTTGCAGTAAGTTTTGAAACTTCAGCGTATGCATTTAGATGACTAAGACGCATTTCAAATTTTAATTGTCACAGTTGGCATGGTGCGATTTTTCACTACAGTCTTGAGATTGTTTACTTTCTCTTACCTTGTTTCAGCCTGTCAACGTTTTACCTGTTAGCATTGTCTGCAGATGTAAGGACTGACGATGCGTGGTGTTACGTGAAATCGATTTCCTAATGTTACGATGGATTCCTTGCTTTTTTTCACCTGTGGAGTAAAGTTACTTGAATAAAGACATGTGCAGTTTTTAAGTCATCGCAAAAAGATTGAAACCGAGCCCATGCAATGGCTGATTTGTCGAAAACCTATAGCCCTAGAGCTTACATTTGTTTGTAACCGCAGGAAACAGATTTTAACAGCTTCAAGACATAGTGGAGCCAAACATTACCTAAGGGATTTCATACATTGAAATCAAAAGGCCAAAGACTGCATGGTGCATTTAGCGAGAAGGTTTGGGAAGCAAACGGAAAGAAAAGCATCTTATTCTACGTTATGATGCATTGTAACATGAATTTTGCCTCAGGTTGGGATTGGGTTAGGTTTTGTAAATTATTATCGCCCTAGTCTAGCACGTTTACGTAGAGGACGAAATAGTGAAAGATTAAAGCAAAGGATAAATAAGACAACTAAGATCTTTTCAAAAATAGCGAACTTGGAGTTTACACCAAATACATTTTGCAATAATTTTCTGAATTTTATTTGCATTGATCATCTTTCTTTAACAAAATTCAAAACGTTTTTGTAAAAGTATGATTTGCCGTTTCTAACCTAGACGAGGAACATGTTATCCATTGAGGTGATTTCATTTTGATGTAGCACCTAGTTTGCATATACGGAATCGTCGCTACTTTTTGTGAAACGGACAGGTTGTTTGACTTGTCCAGATAGACGGAGAAAGCTGTGTTTGTAGATAAAACATTGTGTGCAGGTTGGTGGGTTCCTGCATTTTACACTGGAGTCTTACAGAAGTAGAGCGTTTGTCTGATGAAAAATTTTCCACAAACACAAAAAAAATTCCGCAGATATGTTTCAATTTTTTCAAGCGAGGATAAGATTCAGGAACTATTTTGCACTATTTCTAATATCTTGAATAACCATAAAGATGGTGAAACAAGAAGACTAAGGCTGATGTTTGATCTGTGAATACAGTATGTATCTATATAAAACGAAAAAAAATTTTGTTGCTTTTTGGCCATAAGTGTCAACCACTAACGCTAAAATGCCAATCAAGGGCTCTGAAGATGCGGATTTTTGTCTAGTTTGTTTAAAAAGAAAAAGCAGCAAATAAAAAGCTCTTGACCTGCCTCAGTTGTGTCGCCACCCCAGAAATCTCCGTATGGCCGAACATGTTCTTACCCAAATTGGGCTCGTTGGGGATCTGTAAAGGGCTAACAACACATACCTTTTCACTCAACTTTCACCGAATTCAATCCATTGACAAGTTTTTCCAACATTTTTTAAGTCAGATAAAAAAAACGTCAAGAAACCTCAGCTATCACGGTGTTCATGGGCTACAGATTTCTTCAGGGCAAATCTGCAGGAGTGACAAACATGCAGGAGAGAGAAACCAACGCTGTGTACAAACTCTTTTTCACCTTTCCTCGATGAATGGTGCTTCTCCTGCCTCGGGCAAGCCTGGACGTGAAAAATGGATAACGAGCTATAGTCATCGTGCAACTAGTTGCGACCGCAAGGATGGTAATGGTATGTTTGCAGCCAAATGTTGGCTTAAGGCTGAAGCGAAGGTCATCGTCGATTTGGGGCAACAAGTTTCGTGAAACGTCGATACTACCACGTTTATTATTGCCGATACGGAGACTTATATGGAGACCGTCAAATGTACAGTACATTGCGTGGAGTAAGCTGTGCATAAATAAATTGATCAACAAATACGTAATGCAATGGTTTGTGGTGCTCACTGTAGCTTTTCATTTATGAAAAATATGGACTTCTATTAGTGCTTTCTGCCAAATTGTGAAACACGATCCAACAACACCTTCTACTGCTTCGCAACAGATTTTCCGACTCACTACGTTTAAGTGCGTACTCTACCCAGTGGGCGTAAGCAAGGTATCTGTAGCAAATTTTTAATAGGAAATTGTTTTCACGTGAAACTACGCATCCGCAGTCCTTAAAATTACAAGCAAAGCTTATGAGTGAAAAGTTGAGAGGCTAAACTAAGAGCAGAGAAGGCCATGAACGCAAGGCTAAAATTAATTATAACATGCAAGTGGGAATATTAGAATTTAAATACCCGAGGCAAACTCTCAGAAAGGGGCTGTATATTTTACACATGCTATACAGAAACTTTATTCCCTGAACGCAAGTTATTTTTCATTTAGTCTGGACATTCAACGTACGTTTCACATTGTAACTCAGTCATTTGGCTTCAAATCAGTGGTCTTCAACGTGGGCGAACTCTTCCCCCTGGGGGCGATTTTATGCGCCGTGTGGGCGATTTTGTGATTTACGAGATTTGGGGAGCGATTGCAGCTTCCATGGGGACGATTTCTACAGGTAAAACGTTCTATAAATTTGAATTGATTCCAAAAAAACAATTTTTGTGACTTTGGAATCAAAACATTTGATGCTCTTTCGATTCCATGTTTCGCAACAAATTTTATGGAGCACATGATATCGGATTGGTGACGTAATAATCAAACTAACATCGTTCTGTGTAACGCTTCACTGCAGCAACTATCCAAGACCACTGAGGTTGTCACTGGTTGGGAGTCAAGCACTGCGGTTCTCACGAAGATTATGAATGTGTGCATTGTGTGTTATTTTGTTGTGTCTAATATTTAAAATGCGATAAAAGAATGGAGAAATCGTTGTAGTGAGTAGTTTCCTAGGTTGGTTAAACCAATCGTGGCATGACCAACGTCATAAAAGGCACAGCAAGCAATAACATTTGTCAGCATACATGCCTCAGCACACAGGGTTTTGGACGTTTCTTCTATAGTATGCATTAATTAGCTTAATTATACTGATATTGTTATTGGTTGAAAGCACCCGATACCCAATCGGCCAAACTCCAATTTTCGAAGAGAAAAAATTTCAGCTTCTTTGAAGATACTGAAAATGGCCCAAAAATAATAACACTGTTGCCACTAAACTATCGCATCGACTTTCGCGGCGATAGCGAATATTAATTGTGAGTTGTCGTCAAGTTGAGCCTAATTATTTTTCGTCGTTAGTTGTCACAAATCCCTCCAATAATATGTGTTATTATTTGCAAAATTGCCTTGAAACAGATCTTCATAGTTTTCGGTAGAGCATTGCAAAACCATTGTTTCGTAGGCAAAAAATGTCACATTCCGTTATTGTGTGTTTTATAATATTGATGAGTACTTGAGTAAAACATTGTGCATAAGAGTGCTTTGTTGTATAGGTACTGGAAATATGACTGTTGCGAGACGATTTCCGTAGCAATTAATGGCTAGTGACACTAATTACAGCTAGCCGTAAGTTATAAAATGTGCTTATCGTGTTTTCCAGTCAGTTCGAGTGTTTTGCTATACTTTGGTATAGCTGTACTGTGTTCATCTGACTTATGATAAAGTATAACAGAACAATATACTAGGAAAGGAGTAACTAAGACCGGCGAGTAAATCCAAACACCCTATCGTGGTTAAACGAAGCAATCTGAAAAATCCTTTTCGCCATCTGTTGTTTGAAACATGCTATGAAATCATTCTCCTGTGGAGATCACTCCGTAAGTTAAATTGCGAAGAACCTTATTGGGTGAAATACTTTTTCGCCAGCTAGCTAGCATAAGCCAATGGATTCCACCATCCAGGAACGTCTCATTGACATTCAAAGTGACGATGTAACCCGTGTTGTATTTCATACACACGGATGGTACATTTTTGGGATCAAGTACAGTGAGAGTTATCCAGAGCTTTGGGAATAGGTGAAGCTCTTATTACTGTCGTTTCCAACGAAATATTTTGCTGAACAAGGTTTCTGCCAGGCAGCCTACTGCACATGCATAACAAACACCGCAATAGCCTTGACATGAACAAGACCGGGGAAACACCATGCGATTTAAATTGAGCAACTTGCGACTTAAATGGGCAACGAAACTGCTTTGAAAAAACTTACAGATAAACACCAACCGTAAGGTTTGCATTAGTAGGAACCAGCGGTTATTTTGGAAATGATAACATTTATTCTACAAATGCATTTGCATTTATTTTGTGTTAACTAGATTGCCCATTTATATAACATTGGCAGTGAGTTATTTCCAAAACAAAATAATATTTTCAGACAGCGAAAACACTACCGGTAGGGGGGCAATTTCCAAGTAAAGTTTCTGTAAGGGGGTGATCTTACAAAAAAGGTTGAAGACCACTGCTTTATATTATTCTTTGTCTGCACATTAAAGCTACTGAAGTGTCTTTTTTGGCACATTTGCATATAGTTTTTATTTATTTTGACAAACATATGACTTGCTTCAGAACTTCAATGTGGCTGTAGTGTGATTAATTAGCTTTGTAACAAAACAATGCAACAACTCAATGCAAAACTCTCAAAAGGGGGACCTCACGGCGTCTATGAAAAAGAGGGACCCGAGGCGACCGCCTCGTTCGCTTTCCCTAATGCCTAGTCCTGATTTTATAAACAGAATTAAAAAATTCTCATCGGCGGCCCCAGGTTTGGCGTTTATTCACTAACCTTGGGTTGTGTACTCGGAGTCTTCTTTTACGAATGTGGAAAACGATTTGCGAACTTATTTATCTCCCATAAAACCGACTGCTGTGAAGAACGATCAATTTCTAAACATAAAGATGGAAGAACCAACAAAGGAGCACCATTAATCAAAGCTGACAGCCTGTTTCTAAAAAGTATGGAGCATGAACGTCTATTTAAAATAGACAATTCCAGTATCATAAACAAAAATCGCTATGGCAAAATCCAAAAAATGCAATCTTAAGCAGTAGTTTGCTGGTTTTGACAATCGACTTCGATATTTATACTGAGACTAAACTGACTCTAGATAAAGCAATTATCAAATTTCGTGGTGAGCATTAATTATTGTTTCTGTACTGTACTTGTGGCCTGTACACCCCTCGTGGTAAAACATACGTGTGCACGTTTGTGGTAAAAAGATATGTAGCTCATAATGTCCACCAGTTGCTATTTAGGACCAGGTATTTCGTACTTACCAATTCAGTACGCCGAATAGTAGTCACACGTATGCCCACAGAATATGACTTGACAGTTGTGGGCCCTTCGTTGTTAATATGCTACAGGCCCAGCGCTACCTTAACCCGGCACTGATTTCTTAATGATAGCTGCTCAGGCATCATGTCGATGTCTGCATTGCCCATGATGCTTTCCTTTTAGGGTGTAGATAACAATAAATGCTGATGAGCATTAATCTGGAAAAGGAGTAACAAGACCTTGGTCAAAAAGTAGGAAAAGGGCAGGCGTTTTGCTCCCCTGGACTTTAAAATTTGAAGTTCTCCTGCCTCCTTTTCAACAGAAAAGCATTTTTCTCTTCGTTGCGAGCTGGCAAATTGACATTTCACCATTTTTGCCCCTTCTGGAAAAAATATTTTTGACATCCCCCTGGAAAAATCCAGTACTGCTTCCCAGCCTGGAAAATCATTTGATGAACCCTCTAGAAAAAACATTCGACGCCCCTTTCCTAGGTGTGTGCCGACCGAGGATCAACCCAGTCTACCAGCTCCAGCGGTGGTTGCTCAACCCCTGTAAGTTATCCGTTCCCGTAAATGCACCCCATGAGTCACTATTCGTTTTGGTTGTTCGCACAATTGTTGATGCGTAATAGCTTTTTTAGTAAGTGTGCGCATCGTTCAAACATGGTGTTTTGTTCCAGTCGCACTGCCTCGCTACGAAGCTCAACAACTCTCAGTTGCACTAATTTCAACAAAGTTTGCAAGCAGCAGTACAAATCACTGGCGATGATCACTTTACTTTTTCTTGGTCGGTTTGCCATCTTGTATATTTTGAGGTCTGAACGAGCTACGCATGGATTTGCTGCCCCTGCCCTTGTTCACTGTAAAATGACATGTGCGGACATTCATAACCACTACATTTCTTACAAGATAAAGAATACACAACACAAGAAAATATGTTACAGCCAACTGCTTCTTCTTCATCGTTTGAGCGAGTTTTTATAATCCGCTGCTAGGCCGCACTATAGATGTCGGGGCAGGTGTTGAGCAGGCATTCGATTGTCTCCTTAACTGCTAAGTCCCGCTACATTTTGCAACAGACTGCAAGTCTGTTGTATTTGCAGTTTAATAATATGTAATATGTAGTGTAATGTATTTTTGCCCGCAGATTCGAAGTCCATAGTACAAACACACATTTCTGCACAACGCAGGTTGATAAAAAGATACAAAACAGAACGTTTTACAACGGCATTGGAGGCTGAATCACAGGGTTACAGACACTTAACAGAACGTTCTGCAACGGAATTAGAGGCAGAACCACAGTGTTGCAGCCACATTCTTAACACCAGGGTTATTTTAAGGAAAATGTTAGCTACCCGGTATGGACCTGTAGTGACCCGATTTCTCTGATTCTAGGGACCCGATTTTCTCTGATCCTAGGGACGCGATTTTCAATTCTAGGGACCCAAATCGGGTCCCTAAAACACCATACAAAACCCTGTTAACACTATTGTTAACTAACCCGTAACACTCGGTACAAACCTACTGCAGAGTAAGATGCTATTTCCTAAACTGTACGTGGCCAGTAAAGCACTAATAACGCCTTGAAAGAATCAAAGACCAGCAAACGTTTATCAACATTAGAGATACCTCTTGAATAGGAAGAACCGAGACCCGTATGACATTAGCTTGGATGTGTTGGAAAGTTTTCTCTGGTGATTCACGTTGAACGTTTCATGTTTAATCAAAATTTTGATTTCATTACAGGATATTTCCACGCTTTGAAACAGGCTGATAATTTGAGATGTTTCTCCGGACCGGAGTTGGTTGTCTGCTTTTTCCAAAGCATTTATTTTGAGCAGCTTAAGGAAAACGTTCACACAGAAACAATATCATGTTTGAAGTTGCACAAATCACAGATAAAGCTTAGAAAATCACATGAAAACATTTCAAATTGTATTGTGTGACGTCTTCACTCCCACACGCAAAGCGCTAGACTTTAAACATGCATCGCAGTAAAGAGAAATACACAAATACATGAAAGAAGACGAGGATATATACATTGCGGTAGTATAGAGTATACGCTTGATGGCGCTAATGCATTTACTGTACTTTGATGAAATACAAATTTTTAAGCCGCACGTATGAATGTTGCCATCATGATTATTACAATGAAGAACTGCAATGACTTCCAAGTACATCGATGTATAGAATGCATGAGGGAGTTGGAGGTGGCGAAGCACCAGGGCCCCTGGGGGTCATTTAGGATGCAGACCTCCCAAGGACGATCTGCTTACAGTGTAAAGGGAACAGTGTACAATAGTTAATAAAAGTCTTTTGCTCTGGGTATAAAAATGTAATATGTGCAATGCGGTTATATGGGAAATTGAAGTAAAATGCGTTGCAGGCAAGGACAAGCCACCAGAAGAAAATGGTTTAAATTTGTCACATTAAACATTTACTGTTTTTATACATTCAAAAATAGGCTGCAGGATGTATGGAGTTTGATCTTTGCACTGTAACAAGACTCAAAATTGGTTTTGTTAACTTCTAGTTGGTGGTCAATGAGTAGGAAAAGAGTTATCCCATTGAATTTGCAAGGATAAGAATGACACATCACGATGTCATCGACTTGGGCTGAGTCAAGGATTCATGTTGCAACAGATCTTTCGTTTTTTATAACTTAGTTATTCCACTGTTATTGCCTTCGTCGTTTGATACGTTGTTCGGACCTATAGTAACAGTATTTCACCTTCATCACCATAACTAACTCCCTGTGTGAAATGGATAAACAATGCGGCAGCATATGTATGGGAGGCTTGTTAAAAAATGTTTATGAAAATGAACCTTTGATGGTAATAGCTCTTTCTAACTAGCTTAAAATCTGAAGTAAATACACTCCTTTAAACATCTGGTCTTTCACGTTTTCACCAAATCAGTATAACACCAGTAACTATTTAGATTTTTGAAGTTCTCCCAGGCTGCCTATGAAAACGCTTCGGGCAGATTTGCCACAAAAGCGGTAATAGGACTTCTTGCCAAAGGAATGCTATTAGACATATAGTGGCCAATTTTTGTTTATTCGACAGGCGAATAAAAGAAAAAACAACATTTTACGATAAAATTAAGTAAAATAAAATTTAATAAAGTCAACAAAGCTTTCGTTCGCGGATTGCAAGGTGCGCCATTATCTGAAACACACATGAATATATGCCAAATCACTAAGTTGAGCGTTAAAGATATTTCCAAATTTTTCAGCATCAAACGGCATCTAACATGGTGGAACTACAATAATTTCAAGAGGTCATAAAGTGTCAAAATGTCACATGCGTAAAAGTGACTGTTGAGCGGAAATTTGACATTGATGCATCGACGGTGTGTCGAAGTTTTTGGCAACTTTGATGCATATTTCCACTACTACAGCACCAAAATAAACGAAAAGGTAATGTGTAGCTTCGAAAAGCTGTTCTGATTGCACACGCTGTGCATTATCGCCTTTTAGCGTAGTTTAAACGTAGACAGTCATTCAGTCATTTTTATCAACACGAGGCAAATTAATATGAAACAAATCTTGTGGTGTTTACGTTTCACGACTAATCACACATTCGAAACGCGCTCACTAGTTGACACAACAATGAGGACGTTTTGAAAATCGAGTACAAGGGTTAAATCAATGCCAAATACGTCGCAAAAAATGTGGAGCGGGAATTTGGCATTCATGAAAAATGTACAGTGGTTGGAGTAGTAACCAAAATATGTAAAAAGCTAGTATCAGCAAATGTCCACAGGTCCAACTGCAATAGAGGTTCGTTGACTGAAAGGCCAGTCGCTTTCTTTATCACGATGCGAGTTACGATAAGCTTTACGTGTTTCACTGTTCCACAACTAGGAAAGGCGAAAGCGGACGCACTAGTTGGCACAACAACGAAACAATGTTTGTAATCAATGTCAAATACATCGCAATCGAATGTACAGTGGAAATTGACACTAATACAAAGTCGTTTACATCTTTCATTTGTTTCTCGAACAAGTAGATTAGCAAAACAAATGAACAAGAAACAATCGGATCCGGAGATAGGTCCGATTGCAAAAGCAGTACATTACTGCTCACAAGCAGTACTAATGGAGAGTCGAGCGTTTATATCACCACAGCATCGCGGGGTTCAATATTCTACAGCCTGATGATAGCGGTGAAGCACCCACTAGTTGGCGCAACATCAATAAACAATGTTTGTAATTAATGTCAAATACATCGCAGTCGAATCTGGAGCGGAAATTTGACATTTAAACAATAGTGGATTAAAATTCGTTTGCCACTTTATGTGAATTACGGTGAAACCCTTCATTGTTCCACAGCTAGGGAAAGCGAAAGTGCGCACACTGTTTGCGCAAAGTTCACAAAAATATGTAGGGTCTACGTCACTGCGAGTTTCGTTTACATGAAGGCGATTTTGGTTTATTCGAGCAGCGAATAATAGCATGCATCATATAATGAAAACACCAACGCAATATACAACTGAGCGACCAGCGCAGCAGTAAAGCAGTATACAAACAAGTAGAGCAATATACAAACAATAGAGGTAAAAGCACGGTGTAAAAGCACGACTCTGTATATCGCTACGCAATCACTGTATCAGCTATGTTAACGCT
>JGI24158J21664_10004960_pt1 | contig 17272 bp, 11 predicted proteins | sample Ectturendosymbi3_FD_21664 | JGI IMG/M metagenome (IMG submission 21664)
CTTTTCCTCTTCGTCTGGAACCTTGCGGTCCATGACAATTAAACGTCGTGGCCATTTGTGCCCGACAAGAGTAACCTCTTTACAGTTGGCCATTAATCCCGCAACCTACACATCGGACTACGACAGCACGTCTAGCGGTCGACACAACCTTCACCATGGAAACATCAATCTCACGTAATTTATGGGGCACCTGACTAGATAAACCTCTGTGTTTTTTCGGTGCCCCGGCGTTTTTTCTGTTTTAGCGAGTACATCTAGCGCGATTAATTCAGTACCGCCAAATAAATCTATCTATCTATCTGTTACCACACTTTTCAAATGCTAGATGGCTGCCAAGCCGCTTCACAGATCCGTGTTTACTCAACTCGTAAGTTGAAGACCTGAAGCTGGTGCTGCCTACGTTTGACCTCAGGTGAAAACAATTCTCAACTTANTGGAAAGGTGAACGTAGCTGCCCTGTGTATTTTAGATCCAAAACAAACGCGCCATCAAAAAGACAAGGTAAATGCCCGTGTGCATTTACATCAAAACAGCTGAGAGTTGGTTTTTCCAAGGTATCAATGAACTTCCTTCGTACTGTTAAAATCGGAGCAAGTTTCTTTTAATTGCTGAAAAATCAAACTTTAGTTAACATTTCCGTTAACAAAACGACGTAGGCCTAGAGTATATGTCAGACGCGCCATAATGTGTTCACGATGCACAGTATTTAACAGTAATGACATTGTTGTAATGTGACGAGTACCTGATGATTGCGTCAAAGTGCGCAACCATAATCGCATGTAACACTATCTGACCTACTCCTGACAAGCATTTGCTTGAAATTCTTCTGAAAATCGTAGAGTACTCAAAAACATCAGCTTCAAACTGCCAAGCATTAACTTTCGAACTACCAGGGACGTTTGCCAGTCACTTGAATTAGTCAACAACAAACCTAACAAAAGACACGGTGCTCACAATGCTTTGTTCAGTATCAGTAGTTGTGGAAAACGTGAGAAAACACCCGATTCAACAGGCATTTTTCTCTTTAGTTTGTCCTTGAAACCAAGCCACCTTGCAGACTTAAAATTATCTTGCGTTTTGAGCTGTAGTCCTACCATAGCTGCAGCGACTGTCGTTTCTGCTGTCGTTTGCAGGTAAGGACGGATTTCAACCTCAGATAGTCCAACGTTTTAACCTCATTGCGAAGCGAAAGTCCTCTGACATCGGAAGGGACGACACACTGCTTCCAGGGCTGCAAATATTTGCCAGGCAACTGAAGCAAACCGTGATCTGGCTGATCATTCAAGGGGCAGCCAACGCTTACGGCACTTGCTATACGCTTTGAGTACAAACGCGTGATTGCCAAAGAAAAAGCTGTATCATTTTGACCGTCAAATTGTTTGGTTGGTAAATTGTGCAGTTTGGCGAAACTGGATCACTATTATTTGCTTTTATCGCAGAGAGACAAACATTGTTGCGGTGGGGCTAATTGCACAAGGTCCAGAGCTGTGAGCTGCAAGGGTAACTTCGCATTGCTTACGAACACATGCATCGTTTGCTAAAATAGATTTTATTAGAAGTTGCCGCAGCATGCGTATAACTGGCATGTGGGAATATTCTGAAGTATCAAGAAGAACAGTTACTTTCAAACTGCCAGACAATACTCATTAATATTTAATAATGGTATTGTGAATAACTTCCACTGTCGATCGTAATAAAAACTAAGGGTTGCCTAANTTCAAGTAAGTTGACNATTGAAGCACAATGCAGTACTTTACTGTTTGCTAAGTCTATAGTAGTTATATGTCTGGTTAATAGTTGACCATTTCGGCGTGTTAGAATGCCTACAGCCAAATCAATTTGCATCTATGCCTGCAATGGCAAAAATACTCCGTATTTATAAATCCCTGCTGCAGTGCATCACGTTGCCAGCTATTTCCACACTGAAAATACGATCCAAGAACAGAGGAAAAATCGACATTGTGGACAATAGATAAAAAACATTTAGAGATTAGTTTCACCAAAAAAAGACATGTAAAATGTATTCACTTTTTTATCCGTGACTATAATTGATTTTGATCAGTTTAAAAACACCTAAACCGATTTTTATTTTCAAAAATTAAAACTGCTAGTATTTTTCAAGACAGCTTCTTGATTCCAGCATTTGTTTCAGGCATTTTTCGATACGTAACTATAAACTGGTTTAAATATTGCTCCGAATGTCTTTTCCCAGCTTTCCTGTTTGCTCTCTCGAGACCGTTCTGTTTGTATCTCGAGTATAGTCTTTGAGCACCTGTGTCCACGCCTTCCTTTGGAATATGTTCAACCATGCAACAAACCACAAATGCAACGCGTAATGCGCCTGCGTGCCACGCTGCTCATTTGGCACGCAGAGATTAAAACATTGCAACGTATTGCTTCCTGTTGCTCGCGCACTAAAGCACCACGTCACAATCAAACAATACAGCGAGTAAGACTATTTTCGAGTCAATCGCTCAAGTGTCTTATGGTTGTGGTTGCTATCAGGTCAGGCTGGCAGCTTAAACGGACTTGCCGCCCACGAGGAAAATAGTAAAATCTCGAAACTGTGTCACTGCAAAACTTACTGCGAGTTTCTCACTTTTGTACAAATGAAGGATACCATTTGATAGAGCTTTGGGTAAACCTACGGTATGTCCGGGCCGGTTCTGTGGCCCAGAAACATGTTGGCCCCCATTGCTACGCTATTCTTCCTAAACGAGTCCTCGACTGCTTTTCCTCCTTAAAAAAGTCCTCACCCAGCTTTCCAAGCCCGTAAGTTAAAAGCATTACGAACTGAGTAGACAATTTACTTGCAGATAAGTACACTTGCAGATAAGTATGATTATTTCTCAGGCGAAGGAACTGACTAAACACACGTGATTTGGTTGGTGAATTAAAATGCTCTGTTTTGCATTTTTGAATATTTTGGACCCCTTTGTAAACTTTCAACCTTTTCCTGGAAATTCACCAGAGCGATTTCGCTCATCGGATCACTAATGTCACCTACTGCACCTGTGGTTCTCAGTTTGGGTCTTCCAAATTGAAGCAAGGGCCCGCAAGTTATAGCCACCTATTGCATGAGAGTACTGATCAGCAATATTGTGTGATTTGATTAGGTAACAACTGTGATGCAAGGGGTATTTCAATGCGCTATATTCAAATCTGACATCACAATTTCACCGTCACGTCAGGCTTTCGTTTGCTGACAGTCGTTCACTGAAACATTTGGCCGTTGGCGGTGCCGTCGGACAACTGACGTACTCAGGGGTTAGCAAGGAGAATAAACGTTAGGAACCGCTGAACGGCAAACAGTCCGCAAGAGTGGTATTTAAACTTCATCTGCTTTTTTCGATTGGTTGCTGTTTTTGCTCAAAACCGCTGACAATAGAGGTAAGATATCAACAGTCCCAGACTGAGGAAGAACAATCTTTTCACGCATTTTTCTTTTTCGATGTTTCTCAAGTATGTGACTCATTGATTAAATGATGTATTCCTCTTCGGTTTGATGAATACATTGTTTATACCACACTTTATACATTTCTAGACGTTTCCTACTAAAGAATTGGTACAAAACTCATAAGAGAATCGTTTTTCTGATGTCACGCAAATAAGTAAATACACAGATGAACAACAAAAGGGAAACCGATTTTGAGCATGTTTACTCGGCCCAATTAAAAGAGCAATAAAAGAGCAAAAAAATCAATTCAAATCTAAACAGCTTCGTTTTTACCGAAGGAGCTAATAAGACGTCAGCTGCCGGTGAATTTTTACGCCACGTGTGCTGTTTTCGTTAACGCAACGAATCGATTTTATTCCCTACTCAGTGTATTGTATGGGAGCGAATCTAGAGCCAGTGGGGCAAGGCTACTTTTACACAGCTATGCGCTTAATCATGATCACTTAACAGGAATTTCTGCATTTGTCAAAGCGGAATCGAAATTTGAGAAAAAAATGCTGATGTCTACATGCTATACCGTACGGCACTGGTCTCTAACATTGGCACGGCACTAGTTTTGATTGTGCTCGTTCTATTTGCTTCAAAATTAGAAAGATGTGTTGAGTGAACAGGATTAACATTGTTTCTAAAATCTAATTTCCCAGTAATTGTATTGAATTTTGGTTGAAGTACAAAATCTTGTCTTCCTTTGAGGCAAGAAAAACGATGTTGTTGCATGAGGTGATGACGTGGACAACGCAATATCTTTTCCGTAAATAGCACGATAATCCGGGTGTAGCAAGTTTTTGGGTAATACTTTGAAGTACATTTTGCAGTTAAAAAGCAATGCAGTATCAACGCAAGACAGTAAAGAAACAAAACAATTGCTAACATAAGTATATAAAATATCTTGAAGTCTTGAGCAGGGCACTTGAGGGCGACAGAGTGGCTCGCAGCAACCGCATCGTGATTCGATGTGCGGGGCGCAGATGCCAAACAGCGTCGTCAACATTCCATCTTTCCCTTCGTTTGATCGCAACAAAACCTCAGTCACGAATCTCGGACGGCGTCAGGTGAGAAACTGAGCAAAGAGTGCGAGAAAGCCGATGTTGAGAAGAATGACCAGGATGATCATGCACGTTTTGGTCTGAAGGGAGAAAAGACGACGTGAGAGCCCTGTACGTGAACCTCAAAGCAGGGCCGGCCTTTCCACAAGGCCAACAAGGCGGCCGCCTAGAGAGCAGCCTTCAAGGGGCACAGAATTCACTTTTTTCTTCGTTTTCATGTCCCGGATGTTTTAACGTGACGTGTAAAGGGGACGTAAATCCTGAAGTTTGCTCAGGGCACATAACTGTCTCGGGCCGGCCCTGCCTGAAAGCAGAGGAGTCGTTCGCAACGCCGTGATCTGTTTGAGTTTATACAGTCGCGCTCAAAAGTTTAAGACCACCTGCCTAAATCTGTGCTTTTACAACAAGTTTGGAAAATTGTCTCATTTGCTTCGTCACATTGCTTTTCATGCTGGAAGAACATTGTTACATAACCGATGCTCCTATTACAACCTTTTAAGAGTTGCTCCTATTACAACCGGTTGTCTTGGAAGCAAGAATGTTCAAAATTATCGCAAGTTTTGCTGCTGAAAATATGGGCAAGAAAGGGTGTTATCAGGTGTGGACAGGTCAAAAATTATGGGTCTAGGACAGTTCGGGCGACGCCGTTTCGGCGACGGGACGTGTCGGCGATGGTGGTCGGAATTGTTTTATACGAAAAAAGTGTGTTATTGAAATACAGCAGAATTGCCCTGTAACGTCACTTCAAAGGACCGGAGGAAAAGCGTCGCTATAGACGAACTGACCTTAAAACCTAACCACAATAAATCGTTCCTGAAATAGCGTTTTTGTTGAAGGCCAGAGGCTGGCAAGTTTTAAAAGTGTTTCTTGATTAGGATTGCCGCTTACTGTATCGCGTTTTCACGAATACACTGATGAGATAAACACAAAGAAGAATTTGAAAACACTGACAGTTGTATCTACATGCTATACAGAGCATGCAGTAGTATAGTACTGAATTACGTTCCTGAAAAAAAGTCGCTAAGTTTCGTTTGCACTGTTCTTGAGACAGCTTTATCTAGCACATGCTTTGAATTTTGTTAGAGAATTTTCCACCATGGGCTACTGCTTCTTTTACTCGATATTCTACGCACTGCTCCACCAAGTCTCGGTCAAACTGACTACAGTCGTAACAATCCCCCAAATCCCTAATACAGTGCGTTAAAGTACAACATATAACGATTTCCTTCGACTTCCTGATGTTACCGTTACGTCACACCCACGGTTCAGCGATTACCCGCTTAACTGCGTCACTTACCGGCCATGAAAGGTTTATGTGGCGGCTTCACAGCCGTGCTTAAACTTCAAAGTGTGAAGAAAACTTACAACTGTCGTTATGCACGAACAAAATATTCTGCGAGTACCGACGAAAAGCGTCGCTATGGGAGAAGTGAGGACATAGCCGAACTCTAATGCACGAAAAAGATAGGGATTCTGCCGGGACCGACGAAAAAGCGTCGTTATAGCCGAACTGTCGTTATAGCTGAAATCGTTACAAGCGAATTCTACTGCACTTCAAAGGTTATATTACAAAGGATGTTTGTTTATCCCTAAAGCTAAACCTGAACCCTAAAGCTAAACACAAAATTTTTTGAAGTACACAAAAAGCGCTCCCATCACAAGTATCATGTCTTAAGTTATAACCGATTTATCGCCGAAACGTCCATCGCCGAAACGGCATCGCCGAATTGCCCCATTCCGAAAATTTTTACATTGTATGAAGAGGGGTACTCAGAAAAGCAAATATCTGAAAAACTGAAGTTCAGTCAAGACTGCAATCCATCAATAATACTTTCCTCCACTTTTAAGTGGTCCAATCGAGGTGAGGATTTGCAAAGGTATTTCTCTTAGTTTTCATAGAAGGCGTAAGCCTAAGTTTTCTGGCAAGTTTGTAGGCTCTGAGCCTAAATTAATCACTGAAACGACGTTTTAGGGTCGATGCACTGACATCTGCACCTGTGAGCAATAAATCTGATCGAATCTTTTTGCTCTAAGTGGTGGGTGAGCGCACTACCATCTTTTTTATCGCGTGATCATCTCTTTGACTGGTAACCTTGCGCTTACAAGCCCTGCTCAAGTCCTGAAAACTACCAATCGTCCTGAAACTGGCGACTGTCTGATGGATTGCAGTCTTGCTGAACTTTAGTTTTTCGTATAATGGCGGTTCTGAACTGAATACCTCACTTCATGCAATGTAACAATTTTTGACCTCTCTACAGCTGAAAACCCCCTCTTTTTCCATGTTTTCAGCAGCAAAACTTGCAATAATTTCGATTGCTTTTTGTTTCCAAGATAACCAGATCTTTAAAAAGCTCATTCTTAAAAGTTGCAATAGAAGCATGATTATGTAACAACGTTCTTCCAACAAAGCAATGTGACGAAACAAATGAGACAATTTTCCTAACTTGTAACAATCCAAATTTTAAGCAGGTGGTCTTAAACTTTTGAGCGCGACTGTAGTTCTTCTTTGGATGGCTTCAGCGTAGAATAGCAAAATAGACTTTGCGGCCTGACGTTTGCTTGCGTCTTTTTTAGTAAATTGATATAAAATTGGCTCATCCTTTGACGCAAGGCTCCTGAACCAAGCTCGTAAATACTCTGATGAATTGCTCGAATGTTTTGCTGTAAGAACCTGTTTAACTCCCTGTTCGCATTATCTAATATAACGTTATCATATATCCCGTAGTTTGTAAGAATTGTAAAAACGTAACAAGGGTCAACGTTGCTAAACTCTAGGGATCTGACCATTCAAGGTCAGAAAAGGGTAACGTAGTCAAAAATGGAGTCCTGAGAACAACGTTGAAACCAGGATCTGATAGATTGGGACTGGTTCTTATGACGTTTGCTGAGGTGACTTGGTCTTGGTCGCGACGTTTCCAAATTAGTCTCAATTTACGAGCAAAACAATTTGCAGTGTAAATTTTTTTTTGGTTTACCAAAGTTCAGTTAAAAATGAAACAACGCATCCGGCAAAGCGTGGTTACATGCATTTTTGATGAAAAATAGACGTGAAATGTAGCTATTTAAAACAAACTTTTTGTATAATTTTGTTCGATTGATGTAAAATGATAATTATTTGAATTCCGCGGTTGAGATGTAAAGCTTGATATTGTACGGGTCGCATGTATTTGAACTGACCAACCTGATCAATTGAAAAATGCCACCACCAGGTTGACAGCACAATTTTTTGAAAATGAGGTGCTGGTGCCAAGTTCTAAAGTTGTTTAAAATTTCGAAACTACTAACGAACATTCAGGACGAAAGATCAAACAAGGCGAATTCCGACCTTGTCCTTGATTTCAAAATATCAGCTGGCCTTGATCATAGCTTTATTCACACTAATTACCGAGTTGATTCAATCGACCGGCCTGGTGTCGGTTTTGACCTCGAGGATATTGATCGCAATAAATCTCTCTCGTCGCGTTTCTCAAAAAAATTCTAAATTTTCCCTTGGTCTTGTCCTTTCATGTTTATCAAGCATTTTATAACGCGTGAAACCAAGCAGATGTCACACCATAACAATATAAGTGTCCATGCGATGATGCAAACGCTGATGGAGGTAAACTACAAGTGGTGATAGGGACTGGTTTATCTAGAAAGTTTTAAACTGATAAAGAGGAACTCTCAACTCCTCAGCATCTTCACAAAATTAAGTCACATGTTTTAAGAAATGTGCTTCCAGAACGCTCGAGGTAGAACACATGTGGTGTATTTTATCAAGATTCAAAGCAGGTCTAACATCATTTGCGAAGAGTTTTTATTTCACAAACCGCGTCAGTTTCACTGGCTTTTGTCGATGTGGAATCTTCCGCAAGTTCGTGACGACGTCGTAGGTTTCCTGGCAACGGCGACTTGCTGTTTTCGTCCAGAAGAAGGGAGTCCCGACGGAAGAAGTCATCTTCATTCTGAAAAGTCTTGAACTGTAAAAATGCTAACATAGAGGGCTGTGACGCAAAAACTTGTCGAGCTTAATTATCTGGAAATGCTTTTTGAGAAATGGCAATTGACCCGTGGTACGTCACTATCACTGAAGTTGATTAGAATTTCAGCGCCCTTCCTTTTGAACTGTCAGAGGTCAACGCGTATTTTTGTAAAACGTTTAACAATTATTTTTTGATCAACAGTGCCGTCATAAAATATATTAAGTAGGCTCCAAGTACCCATATTTAACTTGGAAAACACACTGTGCTTCACGTTGTTGGGAATCACATCCATTTAACAAAGCATTAAAATATCATCTTCCTGACTGAGGTGGTTGCGGTACTTCTGATTTTACTGTAGGGAACGCAGAATGAGGTAAAGCACAAGCTTGTTTTAAATATTCATTGTTAGGCAGGATCTTAAACATGCAAAGAAAAGCATTATGTTTTGACAGGAATCATATCAAGCTGCTACGTTTTATCTATTATTTTAAAGAAAATTAACGAAATGGAAATTTTCACCAATCACAAGCATGGAGGTTCTCCACAAAAGGTCTGACCATATCGCTACATAAAACTGAATAGTGCCTCCAATACGATTTGATACTCAATGGTAAGACCATTAATTAAATTTGATTAGAAATCTTTCAAAAAATTTTACGACGAAATGCAAAGAGTTTTAAATCATTTGGAAGAGGTGGGTGAAGATGTCTTGCCAAGAAAAAGTTTCAATGCAGACACATAACAGCAATTGTGCAATGTTTTGATTGGCTTAGTGTAAGGGTGGCCAAACCTTTTGACCCGAGGGCGGCATTCGCGAATGCGTGGCCACTGAAGGGCAGCGCGATTCACGTAATCTATGCAAAATAGGTTGTTAAAATGAATTGCAGTACAATAATAACAATGCAATCACACCACTTGTTTACACTTTTATAGCGCTGCTTGCAGCTAAGTGCTGCTGTGTCAGACAAGTCAAGAAGAGAAAGGCAGCAGCCTATGCTGTTGCACTACTGTCCACAGTCTGAAACGTGATGCTTGAAAAAAAAGTGCAAGGTATTTGGAGGGTCGGACTAAACTAGTCGACCACTCCTGCCTTAGTGTGAAGCTTTTTTAGATTACACTCTGCTTTTTTCGAAATTATACTGGAAAACATTTAGCCTTTCTATATTTCCTGCTTCAGTTTAGGCGTGAGCAAAATACTCGAATGTTTGACTGTGACAGCATTTTCTTGCTTATCGCGGATGGCGAAAGTAACTCAATATGTGAAACTTGGGCTTAGGTAATTATCATGATACTCACCTCGAAGTCATTCCGAGTCAGGTCAACAGGCGACTGCTTCTGCAACTTACTACTCCCAGAAATGCTTTTTTGAGGTTTGTTGGCGGCGCTGTCCGCTGAAGGACTAGAGAAATGCGCAAACGCCGGAGTGCATTGAGTTGGTGCTTCTTGCCACTTCTCGCTGCAGCCGTCGCGCGGTCTCAAGGTCGAAACACTCAGCGTGGAGCTTGAAGACCCCGGGGTGCTGAATTGGGAGTGGCCTTGGTCAGGGTAATTTACCGTGCGGCTACGATCTAAACCTTCCTTTTTTTCGTGATGCGAAACGCGGCACGAATCCCGTGGCAACGAGTTTGTTTGTCCAAGCGACTCGACGTTACTCGCATTGTCCACGCTCTGGTAACCAGAGGTAGTCGTGGGATAACTCAAGTTCGACGAACTGGGATACATGCGTTCGCCAACACGATTTGGCAAAACGGGATCAAGGTAAAAGTTTCTACGCTCCTGCGTATGACGTAAGCGAGCACCTCCCGAAGCTGCTGAATAACCATAAGATGCGGTCCGGCCATGTCCAATTGAATGATCTCGAAGATCGTCTTTCCGAGAGCTGTCAGCAGTCTCGCAGTGCGTCATTTCCGCTTCGTACCCGCTCAGATACTCAGTTTGTTTCGATTCGTAATCAAACGTATCGCACAGCGACTTGCTTTGCGAGTTGGTGAAGCGATCCGACGAAGACATAGATTTCTGCCAGGCTTTGCGCTTGTCTTCTGCACAGCTGCTGCGCCAGTCAGGGTTGGTCATGGTAGTGCTGGGCGGAGGCTCTCCCTGTAAAGATGTCTTCTTACGTCGGGATCTAAAGGACCTGAAAAAGCTTGGCTTATGAGTCTTTGCCAGGGTCCTTTCCGAACCAGTGATGCCTTCCTTAGCTTCTTCAACTTTAATAGAAGGAGCGGACTCGTAGCGATTGAACCTTGCACTTTCAGGTGAAAGATATGACATTTTGCTGCGAGAATTCCCTGCATGAGACGAGTTGTCAGAAGAGTCGTCAACTGATTTAGAAAATAAGTTATTTTCGTGGAAGACCGTTCTTTTTCTGAAAATATCAATAAAACTTCTTATTAATCAAATTGTTTCCTCAACACGTTTTAGAAGCAGCTTACAACTTGCTAAGCTTGGCAATCCATTAGACGTCAGAAGTTTAATCAAAGTCGTCATATCGCCCTCAATGAAAATTTGTAAGCGACAAACTAGGTGTGTTTTTCATTTACGTGGTTTTCCCAGATTTTATGGTCCAAATTACAGGGCTTAGTAATAGAACAAAAAATATACAAGATTAAACAACGTTTCATCATAACATTGCACAGAGGAGGTGTTGTTTCATTCGCTCCAGCAAATGCTGTAGCCACTCGTCTCATGCGAAAGCTTTGCATTGTTGGAGAAAAGCGAAGGGTTAATTGATTGTATTGTGTAACGTCTGAAGACTTGTCAACAGCACCCAGCATTTATTTGAACTAAGCGGATAAGAACGTTAATTGAAGATGTATACTACTGAAAAAATGGGTACAAATTATTTCTAATCAAGGCATCAATATCGTCTTGATGAAATATGCAATTTAATCCTGACAAACAGTTACACTTTTAGGAATGTAATGTAAAATTCGGCAGCCGCTATGACCACTGACGGCAGTCGTTTAACAACAGTATGTATGTGCATGTTCCATAATCGGAAGGCACACATTGGCATGCAGTAAACACGAAATAAAGTTTGTTTTATTGCAGTTCGGCACTGTGCAAAGTGTCTCTAAGCCTGTTCCCTGCGCGATAAAACGATTTCACTTGCTTCTGAATGCCATTGTCAAGCTTCAATGAGACGTAACACCGTTCACCAAGATGCACGCTTGCTCAGCAGATGCAACGCGTACACCATTGAGATATGCACCATTGCTGCAGGTTTTTATAATTTTTGTGGGGAAACTCGATACCAACTCTCTTGTCACAATTAAAACAAATGTATTCTCAACAGCACAGTCACAAGAAAATTGCTGGTGTTGAAAACCGCTAACTGTGGGCCAAACATACACATATCATCACCAACACTCTTCCCAGCATGTGTGTCGGAAAGATATTTGCCAAAGAGAGGCCAATATTGGATTTTTCCAGGTATTGGTCAAAAGAATTTTTCTAGGGAGACCAACAGTGGTGAAATTTCATTTTAACAATTAGAAACTACGAGAAAAATATTTTTCTACTTAAAGGTTGATAGGAAAATACCGAACTCCAAAATCCAGGGATGCCAAGCACCCCTTTGCACCCCCTTCCGACGCCCCTACTTACCATGCGCGAATGTATCTTGAAATTAATTAGGTTTTGAACAGCGGGTTATGGTTAGTTTTGTCAATTGACTTAGACGCGCCCAAAAATGTTGACAGCACCGAAGAACTTTTATTTACACAAGACCGACCCAGTCTGCTTGAGTTAAAATACACACATACCACACTGTTATATATCTTGAAGCCAAACTGGTTTTGAGTGGTAACAACATGAGGTGAATTGCACGAGAAAATGGAATGTTTAAATAGTTAGGTGATATCTGTTGCAAGACAAACAGGTCTGTAATTACCAGCACGAGTTACCTAACCATGCTATGTTTTGCAAATAGGGCTAATAACAGTGGTTAAAAGTATTCTTTTGGCAATATGCATTGCATCGAACAGTTATTAAAAAGGATATTAATTTGTAATGCTGGAATCCATTGGCGCAATTTGGTGGGGGACACGGGAGACGTGCCCCCCCTTTTTTCGGAGGGTGTGGATATAATATGCCATGAACCCCCACATTTTTTCTTTAGGTTTTTTATTTGGAGAGGTTTCAAAAATAACAGTGATGTTTGTCACCTTTTGTATGAAGAACTTTTCATGTTAGATGGTAGGCCACACGTAGCCAAATTGCTGTTAAAATAGAATTTGGTGTGGTATCACTGATACTGTTAGTTTATACATTTTAGCTTCAATAAAATGACTTTCAGCATTTTTCAAGTTTCTTGAAACCGCAAAAGATGGTCAACTGCTTCTGTACGACATTTTACCCTGTATGGTATAGGCTACTGTTAGATAGCTTATTATCTGGAAACAGTGGGAGTTTTACAGCTGCGCGTGTGAGATACCATTGAACAGCCATGATTTGTTTCGCGCAGAAATGTAACTGGCTTTGCTGTAACGTTGGTTGTCACGTATTCAGAAACCGACAGCGAACAATTTAATGACGCTAGTGTACATAATGTTAGAAAGTTAGATTTTCAGGGCGAATCTCTGCAAAGCTTTTGCCGAAGAAAAAAAGCAGCACTATTGTGGAGACTTGGTTTTCGGATGGGTAGTTTTACAAAAGACTGTCTTCAATTATTAGTAAAGAGGATTTCAAACAAAACGTTGGAGAAGTATTTACCCAGCTATATTGACCTATAGCTCAAAACGTACGGACTTGACCAAGAATTGACAATAAAATATACATTTATCCTCACTTCTTTTAATGTCGCGACAGTGGTAACCAACAAATCCAAAAGATATTTTTTCGTGATTCTTTCATTTGCGACTTTGTTCTTATGCTGAATGCACTGGTTCTTAAGTCATCTGATTTACTTGAGTTTAACCACAAACACAACGCAGCAATGTTTCCATCGAAGTGTGAAACGTTTGCTTTACAGACAGGCCCGTAGCCACGGGGAGCATTCGGGGGCAGTTCCCCCCATTTTTTGTGTCCCCCAAATTTTTCTGTACCCAGAAAAATGTTTTAAACATATAATAAAAACTAAAATCTTGCTCCCGTAAAAATGTGTTTTCTCCCAAAAAGTTAATACCCAACTACGGGCCTGTTTACAGGTACATTACACCTAGTTTTGCTGGACTTTTTTTTCGAGTTAATACTAGTAAAACGTGATGCTTATTTACCAGATCACCGTTGTGAATTTTGATTTCTGTTCAATCTCAAATATATTGTCGTTATGCAAACAGAACTCTTAGAATGAAGGTTTTGACATTAATTTCATCTATTAAAATCTGATGTTAAACCTGAAAAATTTGATTGTGAAAAGACCGCGCTCAGTGGCATCATTGACAGAAGTCTCAAGACAACAATCACCAAACGATTAGGTATGCAGTAATTACATTGTAGACTAGATGGGTATGTGGGTATTTATGCAGGGGCCAACAAGGGGAGATTGAAAGGATACATCCTCCACCCACCAGCAGTGAAATTAGACTAAATCATTTTGTAAAGCAGGCTACGCTAATTTCAGACCAAACTTTTTTTGCTGCTGGTAAGAGGACATCAATTGAGATTTTGGTAGGGGTGGGGCTGCATTCATGATCTCCAGTAGCATTCCTGTGAAAAGATTTGTAGCTTTTTCAAAAAGCGGATATGTGCAAGAAAAATATTTATCGTCCTTGTGATGTTAAGCAACTTGAACAAGACTTCAAATAACCCACACTCCTTATAAAATGCATGAAAATTGATGTTTTCTACTATAATATTGATGTGCACGTGCGACGAATGCGATTGAGCATGTGGTGCACTCCAACTGACAGCTCTAATAAAACCCAATTGATGTATTAGCGTAATTATTCTTACTTTGAAACACCTGCAGAAACAAGATCGGAAATCTTATTTATAACACTTTGCTTCTGCATCGACCGGATAACTATATTGCTTTCACACCAAGCTGCCCTACATTTCACAACAAAATTGCGCCCATGCTGGAATCAGTAAATCAATCTGTTCAGCGAAATTTAATCTTTTCAGGCAGAACATTTCATTGAAAATAAGTGTAACAATGGTTCAATGATTTCATTGCCAAACGTGAAATTAATAAATCTCTAAATTCTCAAGATTACTTAAGTTTTTTTGAGAATATGATTATCGAAGTTTGTTTTCCTTCACCTTAGTAGAGCGAACATAAATTTATGAGATAGCTAAGCTGTCAAACTAACAAACAATTCATTTTTGCAGTTTAGTAATGGACTTCACAGAAAGAAAAAATTAACTTTGCAAGATATAAAGAAACATTGGAGATCGCACTTTGTTTTCTGTGCGTACACGTTGCTTGCAAAAGTCCCACAGACCTTTATAAGCAAAGTTGGAATACATCTTGCTCAGAAATCATTCGTCTATCCACGCTGGAGATTTTTCAATTTTATAAGTGATACAGTATGTATTGTTACAGATTTTTCAGTTCATAACACAGTGCGTTTGCAAAATGCGTATGATATTTCAGTCTTTTCCTAAAACATTACCGGTAAGTCGTTGCCATCTGACCAACAAATTAATGATTTATTGTAAATTTACCTCAAGGTTATGCAAATAGCAAAAGAAGTGTTTTGGCATATAACTGTTCAAACGCGTCTAACGTCTTACAATTACAGTTTTGGCAAATCACGAATAAAAAGTAAGCAAATGTTCGAACAAATCGTATAAACAGAAAAAATGACTTATACTGAGATATCAACATCTCTCGCAGTTTATCTTCGACCCTCCTCTGATTTTCAACAATATCTTAACGAGAGAAAGAAGATGCTGCTTCTTTTACCTTTGACGCAAAACGCTTGGTTCATTTTGAAACAGCATGGCTTCTTTTGGATCAATTTTAGTGTCGCTGACTGCTCTTTTCATTTCTGCTCGTTGATAAGTATCTCTTTGGTGAACATTTGAAAGGTTGCTTTGATTGTGCGAAACTGGCTGCAACCCTTTAAGGTTCATGGCCTTGGCGTCCATACTGCCTGACCGACTGGCAACAGGTGAGACAACCAGGTTCGTATCGGTTCTACAAAACAAAAATTTTTAAGTAAGTGCTGTTTTGTTCCTTGAAAAAACTTGCAGCGACACATTCTACGGAATTGCGTCAATGCTTTCAAAAGCACGTAACTGAGTCTGGAGACAAAAGATTGACAAAACAGTTGGTTCTCAAATTTGATTCAAAAGTTTTCAAAAAAGTTTGTGTTTATTTCGAAGAAGTTTTGCAAACCCAGCGCCAAGGTGCCACATTAAAGTGAATGCATCACTGAGATATTACAAACAACTTCATTTGAAGTAGAGAAGAAGCCAGGATATTGGTGTCGGACCTATGACTTATTTGATAAAGATGCAAGGATATAATTTTAGCTCTCTCGAAAATATCTAGTTACAAATGTGAATCCTAGAATTATCTTTATTTCATACACAATTGAAATCAATTTTGCTTATTGCCAAAGTTTATGAAAATTCTTGGAATTTTCTCTCTCTTAGCTCTTTCACGGTGAAGGGACGAATGTAAAGGTTTTAACGAGCAACGGCACTTCGCATTGCGGGGTTGTGACGTAGCGCATAACAATTTTTTACAGTGATGTGTGCGAGACGGTGAAGTTGCGAATGGCGATATTGGCAACGGTCCACGAATACGTCGAAACTATTTTTACTAGAAACTGGCAGATTGGGGCAAGTTTGAACCAAACGAACATTCACTGTATGTGGAGTTTTTCCAGCTGCAACACACCAGCTTAAATAAGCTTGTAAGCCCTTACACAAACTGGTGATAGCTTTCAGGGCCAGCGACATCGTTTCTGTCTCTGTCAGCCAAATACATGGACTCCGCGTTCTCCATTTCTTTGAAGGGATCCTCACCTCGTTTCGTCATGTGTTGCAAGCCTGATAGAAAAGCAGAGTCATGTGTTAAAAAAACAAACCTCCATAATCACCAGTGCATCAGCGTGACAATGGCGTTATCAATAATTACTGGAGTATACGGTTTGAAAGTACAGAAACAAAATATATCACAGGTAGTTAAGAGATATTTTACAGCATAAAACGAAGAGAGTATATTAAACGCTTTGAAATTCCTAATAGTCAAATTCACAGCAGTATTGAAATGTGACTATTTAACTAAAAACTCCGTAGAGTGGGAAAAAGGAATACAGGTACACGGACTTGTAGAGAATATGGTACAACTGAATTTGGCGCCAACACATGTTTTGATTTAACATAGCCACAATAAAGAGTAACACTATGCTAGTTTACCTTTGAGGTAAAACAGAATGCCTTTGCCATATTGTTTGTGGAACGCACCTCAAAATCATATCATTTCATGGATTTCTGTTCGAAATATTTTAAAAACACGACGGCTTTCGAGTCAGCAGCAAAAAGAAAACATGGTCATCTTTCTATAGTTGAACATCACCAAATTTGTGCGTATTTTATTGTTTTCATAAAGAATATTAGCGAATGATAATATCGACATGCAAATGCGTTGTTTGCGTCATAGTTCTGCAATATTAAAAAAAAGCACAAACCATTTTTACCTGGTTGATAGAAGTCTGGAGCTAAATCTCTGGCTACGCATCGTGCTACTTTTGCTTCTTCTCGAGCACTTCGGGCTGCTAGTTCAGCTTGCTTGGCTTTTGCAACACTATGTGTGGTTCTGACGGAAAAAAAGAAAACTTGAGATACCCGGCAAGAAATCAGTTGAGATACCCGGCAAGAAATCAGTTGAGATACCCGGCAAGAAATCAGTT
>JGI24158J21664_10004961_pt1 | contig 17271 bp, 14 predicted proteins | sample Ectturendosymbi3_FD_21664 | JGI IMG/M metagenome (IMG submission 21664)
GGTTGCGGATTTTTTGTGACTGACGTCATAAGTGAAGTAGTTTTGGGGTCATTTTGGCTCATGTTGCCTGGCCTAGGGCCCAACCGCTAGGCCAAAGCATTTCGCTGAAGTTTTCATTCGAAACTAGGCTTGAGTCCGAGTCTTTTGAGCCTTTGATCGACTTTCTAGCGTTTCTGGTTCAAAAGTTATGATCGAAAACAAACAAATTAATTAATTAGCTAATTAGTCAAATACTTTTACGAACTTACATCATAAGTTTTGAACCCGAAACCCCAGCAGGTCATCCAAAGTATCAAAAGACTCAGATTGTAGCCTAGTTTCCAGTAAAAACTTCAGCGAAATACTACCACATAGCGGTTGGTGCCTAGGGCCAGGCAAAGTGGGCCAAGGTGGCCTAAAAGTCCTCCACTTATGACGTCACTCACAAAAAAACCGCAACCCCCAAGCTAAAAATCTTTGTTCCAGTGCAGACCAGAAGACTTGCTGCGTCTTTTAAGACTTTTACCGGGTCTGTAGAGCATACCGGATCGGATAAATTCCTGCGCAAAGCCACGTGCGTTTAGGTGGGGGTTTTTCTCGAAAATCCCCAAATCCTAGCGGACGCCAAAGTGTTAAAAGGCCATGGTCTACATTCAGGAGCTTAGGTAGTGTCTAGGAATCTTTTCCAACAAGACCAACTATTAAAACATTGTCAGTCAGAAGAGGCATCTGTTGCGGAACAATTTTATTGGTTTGTTTGGGGTGACGTAGGAGTGCCTTAGCCATTGCTTGCTTTTCACTCAGGGAACAGAATCACTATAAAATGACAAGGAGTCTAAGTGTTCTGACAAGTACCAAAGGTGATTCTTTTGTCTAAATTTTCTGATTAAGTTACATGCAAGTACAAGCAAGCATCAAAAACCAAAAAATTGGGCCTAAAATCATAAAAATCAAGAAATCCTATGTCTAAAAAAAACACGTAAAATAACCAAATAAAATATGTCACGCTGTACATGCATGGAGGAAGATGCTGATTCTGGTTCATTGAAAAAAATATGTTCTAGCTATGTCGGTTGTTTAGATTTTGCATTTTTCTACTTTTTTGGGTTGTTTCCATGCAAACACTCATAAAGGAGATGTCAAACAACAATTGATTCAACTTTTTGTCATTTTTGTAAAAGATGAGCCCAACTGCAACTTGTGACCAACTTACATAGAGATCTGAGACATTCGCCCAAAATTGGTACGGCCTAGTGTCTAGGGCCTGGTAACCTGGGCCAAAATGGTCTAAAACCTATCCCACTTATGACATCACTCACAAAAATCCAAAACTTTCCCATTTAAAAAATGCAAATGCAAATGCATGAGAAGACTTGCCACATTTTTGAGGGTTTGAATAGCTCTTTAGCTCGATCACCTGGTGAGTTACGGAGTTGCAAAGTGGTGTGAAAATAGCAGCTCAATGCACGATATCAAAGTACGAATACATCATACACTGGTAACGAACATGTTGATTAATGTTTTAAAACAGCAGTCCCAAAACTTTTAGGATGCTGGACCAAATTTGCAATTTTATCAGCGTCTGTGGGCCGGTCTATTTTGTGTATCGAAAACAAAAACAATTCAACACGTATAACACTAGTCACATTTGTACTATTCTTTCTGTTTTCTTTGCACGTTACCATGTTTGCAATGTGATTTATGAAGCTACTTGTTTTCTTACATAATAGTTGTAGGTTAATATTTGGTTCTTTGCTTGATGCTGCAATGAGTACCATGTGAATGTGGTCTGAAATTCTTTTCACAATTGCCAGATAATACCTACGCCTCAAGCTCCAAATGCCCACCACAATTTACGAATTTCACAGCACTGACGCAAGCTAATATAGATCGACAGAAGTTCGAATGTAGAAAATGTTGAAGGCACTTACTTCTAAGATGTGCAGTCAAACGAAGCTTTGCACGATCCTCTCCAAGGAAATTCATTAATTATTTTTTACTCGTGACTCGAATAAGAGAACTATCCGGTGCTGTTAAATAAAGCAAGAATTTGGATTTGTTGACTTGCAAGCACGTACTGTTGTGAACAAGCTTTCTCAATCATGAACATAAACAAATCTAGACTGCAGACTAGGGTAAAAGATGGACATTTAGATGCAGTAATGCATGTTGCTATTTCATCATGAAGGCAAATTTTTTCAACTTTGGTCCAATGAAAACGTGTCCAAGGCAGCGTTTTTTTTTTCCGCAAACTAAATTTTTTATGTATAATTTTGGAAATATAAACAGTTGTTTGTTGTTTTGTGTAATCAGGAAGTTCGTTCATACTGTATGAGCAATTCATTTGACATGGTGTAGCCCGCAACTAGGTTTTACGCAAAATTTGGCCTGAATATCCATTTGAGTTGTGTACCCCTGCTCCATAGCTTCAACCCCTGGTGCAACATTAGGGTGCTGGTGTGCAGCATCTTCCAACAAAAAAAGCAGCTATGACCTAACAATTTTCTGTGTTTGCATTTACTTGTCTGTGTTTTTCACAAACTATAATATTAAACACGAATGGCCTACGTCCTGAGCAAATCACTTTTCAACTCAAACTTTTGTAGTTCAGCTTTAGATCAAAGCGGAAAGCTTGTTTTTTTTGGTTTTTAAGCCCATTGGGATAAAATTCTTAATTACAGCAATTCTTTTTTGCATAATTACATCTTACATTAATTTATTTACACGAAATTGTTACAATACTAAACATTCCTAAGAAAGCTCCCGGGCTGGATGGGACCCTTTCGCAGGCCGCATCTGGCCTGCGGGCTAGACTTTGGGGACCGCTGTTATAAAACAATAATGTAGCAAGCAATGATTGAAATGAATTAATATTGGACATTGTAGTGAAGGACTGGTTTCAATTGTTGGTAAATTGATTGATTTCCCTATTCAGCTAACGGTGTTCACTACAGATTACTTCCTGTCAAAAGATAATTTATGAATGATGTAAACATGTCCAAAGCAGTGGAATGAGCTCTGCACACCTAGAATTGTTGTAAATGAGGTTTGCATGTTAGGGGTTCAAGTGACAGAACAATAACCATTCCTTGCCAAATATGTACGGTATTTGTTAAGAAGTGTTGTTGAAATCATGTGTTTGGGTTGGTATTATTTGGGGCACTTCATACATATGTTGCTAATATTGAGGAAAGTTTGTTTTTGATTATTTTTTTGTGATTCTCTTCATTCTTAAACATTTCAGGGTCCTGACAAGATAAAGTCATACATTGCTTCTCAAGGTCCTCTGCCTCATACACTAGATGACTTTTGGAGGATGCTTTGGGCTCTAAATGTCAAAGTCATAATAATGGTTTGTCGTGAAGTAGAATTGGGCAAAAGGAAATGTGAAAGGTTGGTTTGTTTATAAAACAGTTGCTTTTAAACCAGAGGCTGCCAATCTGGTTTTTATAAAACTCTGTAGTTGCAGTACTGGCAATTGGGTGGGGAACAAAACACTACTGAAATTAGGTGAAAGGCATGCTAAAATGTAGGGGAAATGTTGTTATTGCTTTTCAGAATGTAAAGTTCATAAGTAGCATTTTTTAGTGTTCAAGCGAAATAAATTATTTTCAAGATTATTTGTTTATTGCTTTTCAACCAGTATTTCCTATCAGGGGGTTGCAGGAAGCTGCTCTGGGTTTCAAACACCTCACCATTTGCAGCAACTTCTGGTAGTTCTGCAGGTTCCACAGCAAGGCAGATCAAATGTATTGTTGTACTGCGTTGTTCTAACTTTCCTAGGGGTGTACCCAACGCAACTTGCCTTACTGACTTTTTCATGCATTGCTTTCTCCATTTGGTAAAGTAGCTTGACAAGCAGAGCTTATAACTTTAGCAGCTGCACACTTCATCACAAAGTCTTGCACCATGAACTCTTTGTAAATATCTATCTCCAACACATTCTTGGCTTATGTACCTATACAGAATCTGTTTTGCAGAACAGATATGGGGTTACGTACAGTATAAATATGATGCTGGCTTCTATTGAACACTGGCTTTAGTCTTCACTTGCAAGTTTGTACATTTACGTCTGAAAACTATGAAGAGAAATAGTGGATTTAAAAATTGAAATATTTGTTGGGCTTCAACTGCAAGATTTTGAGGGAAACTGGAAAAATTACAGTAAACTCTCAAAAATGGCATGGCACCTTGCTCATTATTCCAGGCAAAACCCTGGTTCGAAATGTGTTAATACTCATACAGTCATTATGTAAGATTCATGAACATTGGTGAGGATCACAACAAAGACAAATCTAAACTGAAATCTTAGCATTGTTTGCAAGCTCTCACTTTGTGACATTAAACATTGACGCTTACGCAATATTTTGCTTTACCAACCTGTGTGTCAATTTATTTTTCTGCTTGCTATCACTAAAAATCCCGAGCTAATTAAACTTCTTGACTTGCTGCAGTTTATTGCCACTTGCAGCACATTTGAATCCCAGGGAAATAATAATTGATCAGAATTTTTAGTGCTAATTTTCATTCCAGCTTAATTGGACACAGCTGCAAAATGATCAATTGCATGATCTAGGCCATATTCAGAGGATGCAAACAACACCAAATCATTCGCAAGGAGCAAAGCTTGTTCTTACAGTTCCCAGAGCGACCAACTCCCTAACACAGTTTTGTTTCAGTCTTTTTTTGGTCATAGACTGAATTTTTTTTAAATGACTGAGAAAATTTAAGTCAATTCAGTCAAAAATAGACTAATGAACAGGGTTATGGCGAGTTACAGTACTACTGTGGTACAAATGACCAAAATGTCTCAGCGAAAAACGACTGAAATGTCTCAGCGAAAAAAAACAGCTCTAACATGGTTTTACTTTAATTCATCACAACTCTCAGTCTTCCCACCCTTCAGTGCTTTGAGTATGGGCTCAACGTGGGCTCCCACTAGATTTCAAAGTACAAATGTATCATACACCGGTGCCAAAGGTGTTAACATGTTTGTCACCGGTGTACGATATATTCGTACTTTGAAATCCCATGTTGAGTCCACATTGAGCCCGTATTTTTGCACCACTTTGCAACTCCATAGCTTGCCAGACAATTGAGCTAGAGAGCTGTTCAAAGCAAAAGATGCTGCAAAAAATATGGCCAAAAAAGAAAGTTTGGATAACATATCTCTTCATCCAAACTTGTTTTTTTGTTACTTTTGAACCAGAAACGCTAGAAAGTCAATCACGGGCTCTAAAAATTTGGATTATAGCCTGATTTGCAATAAAAACATGAGTCACAAATCGGCTCTTGGTGTTGGGGCCCAGGGCCTGATGACCTTGCCCAAAAATGCTGAAACCTACCCAACTTATGACATCACCCCAAAAAAAGCCAAAATCCAAAACTTTAGAATTATTTAAAAGCAAACTGGAAGACTTGCTGCATGTTTTGAGGGTTTGATAAGCTGTCTGGATCAATTGCCTGGCGAATTATGGAGTTGTGAAGTGGCATGGGAATAGTGGCTCATGTGGAGGTAAAATTCCACTGGCACTGAAGGTGTTAAGACCAGTGAACTGGCACTAACTGCAGATGGTGGACTATTGTGCTTGCAAATCCATACCTCAAATGTATAATGAACTGAAAGTGATTTGAAAGTTGAAAAAATGTATAGAATTAAAACATTAACTCCGCTTTTGTTTCTCCATCAGTCAAAATGCACAACCATAGGAATAAGTATTATACAACCCTGGAGTTGCTTGACTGCATACCCAACATGCAAGATCAACAGTGGTGAAATGTTGATACTTACGGTCCATAAGTCTTGTTTAAGTCTTGTCTTATCCATAAGTCATGTGTTATCTACTTGTATAAGATGGTCCACAAAGCTGTGGGATAGAGTCAGCTGACACTGTCTGGCATCACGGCTTGGCACTGAAGCTACTCCAGACCATCCCTGATCGACACCTGGTCTGCTTCATCATCAACATTATCACAAACCACAGTTTCATCCTTAAAACTAGCGATGGGCAATGCAGCCGCCTCTGACGTCTGAAGAACGGAGTGCCCCAAGGATCAACACTTGCACCTATGCTGTTTCACATTTATATCAGGGACATCCCCAACACTGTGTCCACCCATTATGGCTATGCTGATGACCTGGCACTCCTGTTTTCTCACAAGTGTTGTAATGAGATGGGAGAAGTCCTTTCTTTGGATATGCAAAGAATTGCTGAGTACCTATTTGCATGGACGCTCAGGCTAAGCATGGCCACAACTACATGCACTGCATTCCACCTGAATAATAGGGAATCCAGCTGCAAACTTGCGATCGCCGTCAACGGTACCACCATCCCCTACACCCAATATCTAACTTACTGTACCTTGGAATCATGCTTGATCGCCAACTCACCTTCAAGCAACACTTGGAAGGCCTCTGTGGCAAAGTCGGAGCCCATAATTACCTCTTATGTCTCCTGGCTGGCTCAACATGGGGTGCCCACGCCTCTGTCCTACGAACTTCAGTGCTGAGCCTGGTCTACAGTGCCACAGAATATGCCACCCCAGCTTGGTGCCACAGCATCCACACTGAAAAGCTAGATGTTGCGTTAAACGATACGTTGCGCATCATCTCTGGGTGCCTGAAACTGACCCACAGGGTGCTTCCATCAGTACTCTTGGGCATTCTACTGACCCACCTGCGTAGGGAGTATTCCACTTTCAAGCTGGCGCTCCAGGCACAGCTGAACACTAACCAACCCCTTCATACCCTTGTCCAAAGTGCACAATTCCTTGGCACACAATGCCTGCATTCTCAACGCCCCTTTCGCCGCTATGCTGCGGCGATAGTGAACTCCGGCCTAAATCTCCTGGAGCCATGGAGAGCGGCATGGGAAAGTGCCATGCCACCGGCCCAGTTTTTAGTCACCCCTGCTGTTTGCCTCCCGTCTGGCTCAGAGCTACTGAAGTCCGTGGGTAGCACTAAATAGGTGAAGAACTGGGGTCGGCCACTTTGGTACATGCCTGTACCACTGGGGCATTCTAGATTAGCATTTGTGGTGCTGAGGAGCAGTTGGCCAATCATATAATCTTCACTTGTAACATCCTCCGCCCTCTGAACTGCCTGGAAGACCTGCGGTGCCCTAACATCAACAACACCAAATGGCTTGAGGACCTTGTGGATTTTTTTTAACTGCCACTCACATGCACAAAGAAGAAGCTGATTGGTTTAAATGTGAAGCACTGAACTGAAAACCACAGCACAGAGACATCATAAGTCCTTTAGCTAGTCTTTCAAAAAGGCAAGGGTGAAGGCTGTGATGTATCCCTTCTGTAAAAACTGAAAACATTCAACTATGTAACTAACATGAAGCTAATGGAGAGTTTTCCTGGAATAGTCACAGGAAAAGACAACTCAACTGTTGCTGTCAACACCATAGCTTATGCTTGCACATAGGTGATTGGGCGACTTCACCTAATGTGTTTTTGTGTAGCTTCAGAATTTTTGAAGCAAGTAGGAATGTACATGTTAATTGCTTGAAGTACATCTTGCATGCCTGGTGTTATTTTCATGACATCCTTGCCAAATAATTCACACTTGATTTATTGTATAAGACCACAATGAAGAGATGAGGGCAGAAATTAGAGGTCCATTTTTTCCAATGAAGTTCAGTGATGGTGTGTCCATTTGCAGAAAATACTTCAATTACTTGTTTTGTAGCTTTGCTGTGCAATCGTTAAATAAGATTTACTTAACAATGCATTTACCTGGTTGTTGCTAAAGCTTGTAATTTTGCATTAGTCTTGTTGGAAGATTGGCTGTTACCAAAACCATGCCAAAGCTGCTGACCCTATATGATTTGAGTTCTGTTTGTCAGCTAATGATTCTGCTGAGTTTAAGAAATCCTTTAATTGCCAAAAAAATTTAAATGTTTCTTTCAACAAGCATTTGTATATTTGCATAAACAAGTGTTTTTCTACCTCTCAGGTACTGGCCAGCTAATGAAGCTGAAGTGCTGCAATTTGGTAAAATCAGTGTAAAAATGGTGAGATTTGTGGTTGTAGAATGTGTTTATTTTTTGCTTTCTGTTGAACATGCAGTTGTAACGTTATGAAATTGATCAACTTCTTTTATTGCAATTATCCCAATACTGTATATGTGACTTGTAGCATCTGTGTCTAAAACAATATAGAAGTTCAAAAAAAGTACTTTTAATCTGGATTTATTTACAGGAGAGCGCTGAATCACACAATTCTGGTTTTTTGGAACGACATATTCTTGCACAAAAAGATGAGGTTTGTTGAAATATGAACATTGATGATAAACTGGACATGTTTCTTTTTCACTGAAGCATTTCAGTCATTTTCAGCTGAGACATTTTGGTCACTGAAACATTTTGGTCATTTCAAAGTTTTATGAAACTTGCCATAAGTGTTTTTTTAGCCTATAATTTCAAACATTCCAACCAAAATGACTCATTATTTTCGATCATATCAAAAACGTTTCAGTCTATGACCGAAAGAAAACAGGAACTGGACAAATAGTATAGAATTGATTCCTTCTATCATGTTTTTATGATGTCTGCTATAACTTGAAACAAGCAAAACCATTAAGATGGTCCATCACTGTCAGCGAAGTCAAGTGTCTAGTCTGCATTCACTTTTGCTTGGATATTGATAGGCAACTTCAGAAGTCTATTCAAATGTCTGCCAATGCCAAAGTTGCTGAAATTGTCCTATTTAGTTAAAGATAACTTCGTTGTTTTCCAACATGTCTTGTTTATCTATATGGATTATTGATTTTTCAGGAACAGGCAGCTTGCCGTTGCTTGTTTTATAACAGGGACTGCATAATTTCAACTGTTTTGGATTCCTTGCACTTAACGATCAGAGCATGTTGAGGGACAGATTTTGAGGATGGGTGTTTACACTTCATTAACTAATCAGAAAAACTTGTGTTCTGCTCTGGCATCCTGCATGTACAAAAAACTCGTAGCATATTTTCAGTTATACTGTGAATAACAGAACTGGGAGTCACCTGTGGATTTGCTACCTATGCTTAGTTTAGTTTCCAAACTTGAACAGTTTGTTAATTTTGTAGGAGGTAAGGAAGTTTATTCAGCTGCATTACACCACCTGGCCAGATCATGGTGTGCCTCGAACAAGAAGCGATATTTTAAACATGGTTGACACTGCTAGAGAATATCAAGATTACAGGTATTGCAGAAATTATATAGCAGCACATAAGTGTAAACCTGTTGTTAAATCTGCACATTTTGTGGTTGTGAATGATATCTGTTCATTAATGGCTGCAAACCAAAAACTGGCATATTGTTTTGCTAGATTTTCTTCCTATAAATCCAGTGACCATACAGTGCTGTGTGTGTTGAGTCCTTACAAGCTATGATAGACTAATTATTTTGGGTTCCCTGTTTTACAACTTCACCACCACGTAGTAGAATTGTGTGTTCCAGTTAATTCCATGCTCTCCCTGTAGTGTGGCCAAGCACACCGCAGTCACCTTGTCGCAAACTAAAGTGTTTGAGATATTGTGGAAACCCCTTAAAACCAGAGGTAGCAAACGGAAGTGATTTATTAGCTCCAAATTATTGACTGACAGTTGGGCGCATAAAATATTGGAAAGTATCACTGGCCAGTTGTTGTTTTTTTGTCACCTGGGTCATTGTCTGGATGCGTTTTTATGCGCAGTTAAAGGCTCGTCGATAGAATTCTGCAAGATTATTCAACTGATTTTTCAGAATGGACTCGCAAAGGCCATTATGCGTTCACTGCAGCGCTGGTTGTGGCCGAACTGGTGCAGTTCTAGTGATCGATTACTTCAGACATCTTCTGAAGCTTAAGGTGAGGCAGTGTCTGCTTCCTTGTTGTCAAAATGTTCTGCATTACCTCGTTACTTATGTTTTTGACCTAGCTTGTTCGTTCGTTGGTCAATCGCTGCTTTGTGGTATTCTGGTGAAATCGTCAAAAAAGGTAGAGAAAAAATTTTCGTTGCATTGCATGCTCTCGTCTGGCAGAAGCAGCGCCGCGCTATGGAGCCATGCACGTGCAATGCCCGCAAGTGCTTATGTATCGATCGGCTCGCGGCCATCTCTATTGCGACCACGTCAGCTATCGTTCACTGCTTGCCTTGCTCGTGGTGGAACCAGGTTTGGAAAGAGTTCCTGTATATTTACCAAGTAACGTTTCCTTGTTTTGCGCAGAACATAACAAAGAGCACCACCGTTTATGACGTTGTTTCAGAAATGAGACGGCAGCGACCTGCATTAGTCCAGACGAAGGTAAAGGAAACATTGAAGGATTTTTTACTTTAAATGCGTGCTTAGCGCTTTGTCGCTCATAATCACCTGTTCGCAAAATTTGCTTGCGCCATTGCTGTGTACATTCAAACCCCACGATTTTCGAATCTCGCCGCTGATATTTAAAAATCTACCAACGTCAGCAAAGTTTTCTTGGTGAGTTTTGATTGTTAAGGCGCAGTTTCGTTTCACATCTTGTTTTTGCCATAACGGAAAACGTCCCCAGATTTTCTGATGACTGTTGATAGAAAAAAACCACACAGCAAAGCCTGCTGAACATGAGTGGTCGGCTGCGTAACGCAAATCGCAGCAAAGTCCTGTTGCGCAGAAAACACCTGGACGTGACGCGCGATCAATGCGAACGTTTTTTTTCTTTTTGTTTGTGTTTTTTTTTTGCAGGACCAATACGAGTTCGTTCATTTGGTTGTGTCTGAAATGCTGACCAACTACCTCAAAGAGCACGGCGGTCGCGACCAGCTTTCAAGCCTGTCGAAGTCGTTGTTGTCGAAGAACTATGAAAACGTCCAGCTCCTGCAGCCCGCGCCTCGTCCACGCGGCAGCAGCGAGAACAATCTGAACTATGTAAACGTCGCAGTGCCCGGCGTCGCTGCGAAGGGCGACGGAGACGCTGGGGCGAGAACGTCGCGTTTGCACCCGACTCATCCCAAACCGGCCATTCAGCCGAGGAATGTCGTTCAGGTCCAGGCCAGGCGCCTTTCTAGTTTCGAGCCGCTGGAGCACTCGAACGTGATGGTGCAACGCGCGAGGTCGGATGTGTCCGCAGGCCGGAAGTCCGGCGGACAGCTCGACCGTTCGGGTTTGGGGGCGCCTCCACCGAAGCCCAGCTTACCCGTCGGGGGGTTAGGAAAAATACTGAAGGACGGCAATCAGCCCCCCTTGAAACCAGTAGTTGGCAGTAAACCTACCATTCCTGCTGATTCTCTTGCATTTGCAAAACCACCTCAAGTCAAACCAAAGCCTTCCGCCAGGTAATACTACGGATTTTTGCGTATTTTTGGAGTCTTGTTTTGAACGTAATACGTTGTTGTATGGATTGCTGTTAGAAAATGTTATTTTTATTGTGTACAGATCTTAAATGATTTGCAATGGTCGTGGTTGCCAGAAAACCACGTCTCGATTAAAATTGTAGCTTTAGGCAGCGCGAGGAATTTGACCCGATACTGCGTTGTACAGGTTCAGCGCGTTTTTGTGAAGCCCCTTTTTTTTCAAATCAAGAAAGTTTTATCACGTAACCCTTCACAATGCCATACATGCCAACGACCATTCACAGATTAGTTCCTTCTAATTGTGTGATACCACGGCAGCTACATCCTCCTGATTACGTGATGGTGCAGGAGCTACTGAATTCATTTAATCGGGAGACATCGAAACGCTTTTTTCGCTTCCTTTTTTTTGCGATGACGCACGGATTACTGTTTTCAGGTTCGCCACAAATGAGCTGGTCGATGGCGACAACGGCAGCGGCCAAGGTAAGGCCGGGCGCGCGGTCAGTGACCACCGTTTTAAGTTGGCATCCCATTCTGTTGTCAGATCCGTTGAAAATCTGCATGCGAGTGCGAATAGCCGGGCGTCATCTGATTCGAAGCTGTTGCTAGGCGACAACAGCAACAGCAACAGCAGTCAAGAAGGCATTGAATCGATTCAGGCGAGGAAGGAGCGCTTGTGGTCGGCTTCGGCGCATCCCGAAACCGGCTCGAATCTGCTTGGTTCGAACCTGGTCGCGGCGTCGGCCATGGACCTGCGCGACATAGAGAACGACACTGCTTACTTGAAATCGAGACGGACGTTCACCAGGACGCTGTCTGTCGACAACAAGAGCAAACGCTTTTCCCCAAACGTCTTCTTAAAGCAGGATAGGATGAGGCAAGAAACCAACGCCGCCTCCTCACCACATCCGGGTTTTTCAAGACCGCGCAGCGTCGCCGCGCAGCCTGCGAAGCCGCCGACGTTACCGCGGAAAGTTTCCCGTCTCGGTCTGGGGTGTCGGCCCGCGGTGGCCAAAAGGAACCTTGATATGGACCCTGATTCGGGCGTAAGTCCGCCAGCGACGACGGATAACGCCGTTGTAAGCAACAGTCCCCAAAAGGCGACCCCTAAACCCGCGATCACGACAAATGTCAGCCGCAATGTAGGAGAAGCGAGTAGCACGTCGTCAAATCAAGCAGATAGGACTGACGAGCAGGCAAAAAATACGCGGTACGTAAATGTTTCCATTGCCTCGCCACGAACAGTTACGGCCGATGGCAGCGAATCCCAAGCGAACGCTCAGTACAGCTCTTTGCACAACCACGACAAGGTTCACAGCGAATACGACGAGCTTAAGCGATCTATTAGAAGAGCTGCGGACAGGCGAAGGGCCGAAACCCACAGCGTTTACGACGCGCGAGACGAAAGCGGTCTGCGTAAGACTTCTGTTATTGCAACGTTCAGCCCACAGCCGTTCTCGAAACCCCCGTCCAGTCCAAGTAGCCGCCACGTTTCCGCGAGTTCGCCACCTGCTGATCTTTCAGACATCGTCGCTCNTGCCTCTCAATTGCATGGTTCAGTTTCAAGTAAAGGTTTGTTTTAATTTATCATCTTTTTGTTTTTTTATGATTTGATTTATGTTCTTGTCGTCTTGTGTTTCAATTTCCAGCATGCTTATTCAACACGTTTTTATGTCGTTCGCATCTTCGTGAAATGTTGCCGATGCAACTTTGCAATGCGCTAAACGTTGCTGTGCGTTGTCGGCGTGAAGTTAGCTTGTCCTACTTATGACGTCTCCGCTTTAACTCGATCACATGACCAAGAGTTACATAAAACTTAATTTGTATGTGAGTAATAAAACTAATATGTTCGCTTCGTAACTTTTGCCTTCGTATTCGTTGATGCCAAGTAGCTTCGTCTGTTTCAAACTTTTCCAAATTACCCCGCAGTAGTCGACCTTGGTTTATTGATTGAGATCCAGGAAATATTAACGAGGATTGGGGTCATCGTACGGTTTCCGATCTCAGCGTAAAGTACCCCGCCATCGCATACGCAAGACCCTACGATGTTCCTGCGGCTTGCGCGATTTTAGCCGCTTTTCGCGGTTGACCCTGCCTTAACACTTCGCCACGAAACGTAATAATTGCTCTCCCCCAAAGCGGAAGTAGTCAGGCTGGATGCGCGCATTCTCCCTCTAATTGTCTGGCATGAGCGCGTCAAGTCACGCCTTCGAAGCAACCCGGGGACAGTCGGAGGCGTTCTTGCTTCGTGTGCACCAGTGCAGAAACGTTTACTGCGTGCGCATGCATGCATGGGTCCGCTGTGGGCGGCCCTCGCGCTGTTGCCGCTTTTTACCGCGTGAAGATGCGGCTGAAATCAGCAGTGCTGCGCCACGTCACGGTACTGTCGATTGGCCAGCCGAACTTTTGATTACTTTTGATTGGTCAGCCGAACAACTGCCACTATTCGCAGATGACAAGAACGCCGAACAGCTGCTGGCAAAACCGCGTCCGCCCAAGAAGCCCGCGCGGACTTTCAAGAAACCGAAAGATTTCGAACCAACGCCCGGAGATCGCAGCCAACAACGTGCGTATTTCTTATTCGAAATAGACGACAATAACTGATGCTCTGAAACGCCGAAGTGAAAACGTTTATTTCGGATGCTTGCTCCGGCTTCTGCTTTGCTTATGCCGGGCTGTCGTTCAGAATTACTGTTTTAAGCATTTTCTTTCAGATGAGGGTGGACTTTTTGTCAGCACGACTAGACCAAGTGACGTTTGTTTCTGTGCTTTGCACGTTGAAGTATGGCCGCGACCATGTAGGGAGTGTTTTTAAAAAAAATAACAACCCACCGAAGAACCGTGGGGAACCCTTCTTGTTGTCATCGTGCTATTGTTTTCAATAACCTTCAAAAATGAGCCTTGCCCTGAATAGTTTACAAAAACATTTTATACACAATCGTGTTTTTTATGCATCTCTCCGAGCGTTTAAGGGCGCCTTGTTCCATGCATTTGCGTTATCGGTGCTTGCAGCAAAGTTCATTTCACTGCCATTGTTTCAACTCTCACTAAGTGGGAGCGTTGAGCTGGTTGAAAAACAGGCGCTGAATTCCTTTGGCTTCTGCTGAATCGCGAAGCTTTTTTTTTCGAAAAAGATAAAAGCTTTGCGCTGCCGCTTGCAACAGCAGCTTGGATTCAATGTCTGTGGCGGTTTGGACTGCGGCAACCAATCAGGATATTATCAAAGTAAACATTGGTTTGCCGAGTGGCAATATCTGGCTCTGGTTGTGTGGGCCTCGATTTCTGACTTCTCACGTTACTGTGTCTACATATTACGTCTGCAAGGCGATTAAGTTGTTTGCCGCTTCATTTAAGTGTGTTTCTCTTTCACCACTACTTTTTCGTCCCCAGTACCAGAGTTTAAGTTGGCGTGACGAAGCTGGTTGTCATTACTCTCAATCAGTGAAATTTAATTTTTTTAAAGCGTGCCCAATGTTACGTTACATACAAAGTGATTCGTGATTGTAAAATTTTAAGAAATTGTTACACCTGGCATAGATCTAAACGCTTCTGCAATCTCGAAAGCCTTGCTTTTTGTCGTTGCAGCTGAAGAAAACAGCAGTGCTGGCGGCGACAATCAGCTGAAGAGTTTGTACGCGTCTGTGTCGCATGCTGACCCAAAGGCTCATTATTACTCAACCACCCCCGATGGACCCACTACGTCAGGTAAGACTTTTTTGCATTGATTTCATTGATTTCAGTACTGCATTGATTTCAGGCGTTGTTCAAAAGCAGCTTTCAGCCACAACTTAACGATTACTGACGTCCATGTGTCCTACGGTAGCGTTCTAGTTGCAGATGTGAGCATTATGGTGACTTTCCAAGCTGGGTGGTTGGTGGCGTCCAGTGTGTCCTTCGCATGGCAGGGTTGCAGGGGTCTTCGCTTACCGTGTCAAAACACATTTTGTCCTGCCAGTTGTTGAAGCCGCCGTGTGAAGATAGGATGTAGGTATGCGTAAAAACGGAATATGACCGAGGTGGCCATCGCGACTGCTTGATTTGAAAACAAATGAAGAGTACGCCGTAAGATCTAAGCCAGTGCTCCGTATCTATTGAGACAGTCCGGTACGATGCGTATGCAGAGCTGCTTATCTCATCGAGATCTCGCTAGAGGTTCTTGTTGCGATCAGATTTCCAACAAGTTGCGCATGTTTATTTTGATGGGGGAGGATTCAACTTCTGCAAAATCCACTTCGTTTCGTTCTTGTTAGACCTTATTTGACGTGTATGTGCAGGTCGCGCCCCTTTCGGAGTCTCCCATACACTGCATTCAACTGGAATCACAACATTTTGCGCAATGAGCAGCAGTTTTTTTGAAGTTGACGCAGAAAATGTTATGAATCCGTCACAGGTGCAGACCTAGTCAGACACAGAATTATTTCTGCAACTACGGAGTCTTGAAAGCCTTGTTTCTTTTTTGTTGGAGCTGAAGAAAATAGAAGAGCTCGTGCACATCCGATCATTGTTCGCTAATATGCTATATTTCGATTGAAATTCGGTTCTTGTTCTTCTTTAGATCTGACCTCAAACCTAAGACACGAAAAAGGTTTCTGTGTTATTACAGTAGTAACCTTGTGTGTACCTTGTGCGTTCCTGCAAACTGCCACTTGAACATCATCTCATGCTGCTGCTGTTTTGAATTTCGCTTTGAAAACCACGAGGCGTGTTCCTGACTCCTAATCCTCTGCAGCCTCAGTCACCAACACAACAACGTCCGAAAGCTCAGCTTACCCAAGCAAGGCTTGGGTGTCACCCAACTGGTCCGGCTCCCCCCCACATGAAGAACAGACGCTTTTCGAGTGATGCGAGCAATCCTAGAAACTACGCCTGCAACGAAGGGGTGCAATTTGTTTGTTTTTCTTTATTATGACCCCTTCGTTGCAGGCGTAGTTTCCCGCATTTGCTTTACTCGAACAGGTCATTTGAATCAAAGGTTCGTATAGATATTACGTAGTGCCTGATGCTACGTGTACGCAGCACCCCGGGAAGTCCCGAAACCCTGAAGGAAGCTTCTACATTGCTCTGCATTGTGTATAGTGCGTGCTGATGGCGCTTCGCTCTCAAGACTTGTGGCGGGTTTATTTTGTGGTGTCAACTTTTCTGTAAAGCACCCGGATCCCTTGCAGCGGTAAGCTGCTTCAGAGGCGGCCGCGTCTGCGTTTGAATGGAGTAAGACTAGACTGTCGCCTTGCAGCGTGGGAAGTTGTCCGGTGTTGTTGACCGACCGCATCGGTTGGGGTCCTGCGAACCGCAACCCCGCCCGGATCGATTTGCGGAACGCAGACGCAGGCGATGCTGGTAATCTGAGTGGAATGGAAAATCCGCCGAAATGCGCGCCACGTTGGGAGCCATCGAAGCTTGAAAAAACTGTGGTAGGCATGCAGCGTAGACAACAGACGCTTGGCAGGTGACAACCAGGTAAACTTTTTCCACAATACACCGGATAACTGCAAGGCGAGCGCGGGCTGCTGCATAACCGATCTGTTCAATACTCCCAAGCTACAGCGAAGCTTTGTGGTTCTAAACCTTTTTTCTACCAGGCCTCCCTTAAGTAATTGTCCTTTGTTTGAAGCCCCCCTGACTTTAAATTAGCTGCAGGTTTTGTATTTCATGCCAAAAAATTTTCTGAAGTATTTCCATGTTGCTTGTGTTTTCTTCGTATCAATCTGACGTTTTTGTTATTTTCACCTGAAACCTGCCGGAGTCCGGCTTAACCGCCTCCCCACCGGTGTCGGACGTTTCCGCTCCTGCCTGTACAAATGGGGTATGGCCTCCTCTGCGGTCTGTGAGTGTGGCGCGGAAGAACAAACCGTCGACCATGTTGTCCTCCAATGTCCAATCCATCGACCTCCCCATGGACTGCACGGTCTGACCCTTCTGGATGATGAGACAATTGAATGTCTACTCAATATCTGCCCCGAGATCTAGTGCGGCCAAGCAGTGGATAGTAA
>JGI24158J21664_10004962_pt1 | contig 17271 bp, 12 predicted proteins | sample Ectturendosymbi3_FD_21664 | JGI IMG/M metagenome (IMG submission 21664)
ATGTCTAAAACTTATAACATCCAAGCACGCATATAGGTTTATTTCATGAGCCTCAGACAACAAAAGTTCTGTTTTCTGTCTCACCGGCTAATAAGTCTCGTAAAAGCATTATACTAAAACTTGCTTCCAGAATGCACAATAATGCGTATTTTTAGGTGCAATTTTGCAAAATTTTCCAGGGGGCATGCCCCCGGACCCATCTAGAATGGCCGTGCCTTCGGCACTTCCCCCAAAGTTGATTTGTGACGTTACACGATTGTGACGAAACTTTGTCGCCCCCCTCGGAAATTATCTGCGTACGCCACTGCAGACAACAAGGTGTAGTTGTATAATGTTGCGCCAAAACTTCCTTGAGGTGCTGGCACAAAGTCTGCTTTTACTGCTGCTGCAGCTGGCATCCAAATCTGACATATTTTTCACCAAACGGCTATGCTTCGCACGGCCTATCGGAATTTTTATCTGTTGTTGAAATCGAAAGTTTGACGCCCACGCATCGTCACTGAACACTTGATTGTCGTGGAATTAGTTTCAGGCAGCGTTCGTCTGTTTGCTTTCCACGTAGTCTCAGTTGTGTGCGTCCTTTGAAAAAGCAGTATGGCAGTTTAAATGAAAATCATGGCCAAAAAAATTTCATTACTGGCTATGGTCCACAAGCATGTGTAATAATATTGCATGTGGATAAACTCGCAGAAAAGGTACACCGCAAAAAGATGATGATTTGGCAAAAGTGCAGCCCATCATGCTATAGGAAAGTTTAAAATCATGGAACTTATTGCTACATGAAAAAACTGGTAAACCCGGAAAAGGTTATGATGAGATGACCAGGTTTATGATGAGCTGTATTAAATTTACATGCACTGAACATTCGTTATTGTATTGTTTGCTGTCTTCATTTTCGGTCTGTGAAAATAATGCTTAGATCAAATCAGCCAGTAGTGCAAAAAATTCTGGATAACTGTCCTATGGCATCAGACGTAAGTTGCCTGTTTCATCGTAATAACCAATCAGAACTAAAGCGTCTTTATTTCTTGTTCGAGGCGGAACTACACGCGTCCTGCCTAGAGAAAAGTTTTGCCATTGGGTTTGCGCACTTGAAGCATAGGTAACGGCAAATAAAAGTTACAATGGTTGCAAAGTAATGCAAATACATGACGCACGAGGTACTTCGCCATAAAACACGTGTTTTGCCAGCGAGTCAGGTTCAATTGTTACGGTAAATATCTAGGCCAGGGGTCGGCAACCTTTCTTAACAAAAGAGCCTTTGCTTCATCTTCCAACATATAGGATCGGTGAGGAGCCACAAAACGTTGACATCGTTTCATTTTTCATGCGAATTTATAGGGGTATAGGCTAAAATGTAATCAAGTTATCAAGTTAATTCCAATCAAATGCACATTTGAAAACCAAGTTTTAGCAAATCCAGAGAGCCACTTTGCAGGAGCTAAAGAGCCGCAGGTAGACGTTGCCGACCTCTGATTTAGGCAGATTTGGACTTCAGAATAATGTTGATATTTACGTTTGATTCTCTGAATGGTGATTCGGCAACCTACACTTATTGGTCGTGCCAAAATAGAAATATTGTAATATATGAGGCAAAATATCAGAAGAATCAAATACGAAGAAAATTGCTTGAAATTTAAATAGTTTTTCGAAATAACTTCCTTTGCCATATAATATTTTTCTACACCATGCAAAATAATACTGTAAGATCACATGGTTTTTGCAAGTTGCGCGATAATTTACGGCTATTTGCAAAGAATGAATAGACGTTTTTGCGTCAGTTGCTGCTTGTTTCAAATATCATTCAACCTGTAACTTTTGCAAAGAAGTTGTAAGTCTATCAAACTGCGATCCGCTTCTCTACCCTGCTCCCAGGGAAAAGGTGCCGCTGCAGGGCATTACTCAATCAAACCTGATATATCTAGGCATCGGTAGAGGATTAAACGTAAACGTATACAGGATTGCCAATTGGAATTACCGGTAACTTCTGCGTTTTCAAACTTAGTCCCTTCTGTTTTTATTTTTTTGTAAAAATCTTTCTGCTGACACCAGTGAAATAGGAAAATCTGTTTCAGCGTGATACCTCGCTGCCAAATCTAAAACAAAAATTTCTACATTATTTAATCGTAGAACGAAACTTTCATTTTGAATATCATGTTCGAAATGGGCTTGTAAGGAAAATCACGGCTTCGCGACCAAAAACTCAACACCTAAACTGCGGGACTTACAAACACTGCGGCGCATCGTACATGAGGGAAGCCTTTCCTAAGAGAGCGAAGTGCTTGATGAAACAGGTCGCAGGACCCAGACTGGAACATCTTGCAACGCATTACTCTGATTTTGCGGCCCGGAGGGCGACCAAGGAACACGTGGCATGACTACATCCCCGACCTTGCTTGGCCCATCTTGGTGTAGAGCCAGCTGAACTATCTGAAAACAGTGAGGTATTTTGAGACCCCCTAAGACTGCCCTCGTGACCCTCCCCAGAGGAAAAAGCGGATGTGAAAATTAGGATCAACATCCTCCACGACCACGTGTTGTGATTTACGCTCTACCTCCCACTGGTAGCCTTAGCCTTTTTTCATCTTTGTACCTCATTGGAAGTCTTGGTTTTGTTAGCAGTGCTTGCAGATTGCAGTTTTATTGTTGTTTTCAGCGTTTTGGATGACTAAGAGCAGTGGCGCAGCCAGAACGAGGCCATGCCCCCTCCGAAACAAACTTGCTAAGACCTTTACTGATGCTTTACATCAATTTGAACTGCTAGAAAATAAACGGATGGAGCAGTCGGACTCAAGACGACGTCATTGACTGGCCCCTCCTGAAAAAAGTTCTTGGCTGCGCTACTGACCAAGAGTTTTGTTTGTTTTTTTCAGCGGTTTTCTAACGTTACATTCACCTGTCTGTATCACGAAGTCTTTCGGTTTTGAACAGCTTGCCTTGCCTCAAGTTTTTCATTTCCGATTGAAAACAATCCGAAACATCTCGAAATGAACATAAACTGTTTTTGAAGGCTCTTTTAGTTTTGGTGAAGTTCATACGTCAATCTCAATTTTATGTTCCTAAGAATCAAAATCAAGTTTGAAAGTTTTGGTCATTTTTATTTCAACACCTAAGCAAGATGTACCTCAAGAATTCATTCCTTGCAGACGGTAAATGCAAACAGAAATTTCATAATTATTCGACTGCTTTAGAGTTAAAAGCGTGTCTTAAACGTAGCAGGTCTTCTAACAACTACAAAAAAGAGAGAACGCGTCAGACTTTGCAGAAGTCTGCATCAGTGGTAATTTGATTTTCAGTTTTAACTGCGGATGCAGCTTCGCCAAATTGAACCTGTAATCGTCAGTTCCTCAGCGGAAGATCATATCAACACTTCTGCCAGGATTTGCGACGAGAAGTCACGTGATCACGATTACATAAAATTAAGGAAAAAAGTAGCAAAACGGTGAAGTTATTTAATTGGAGCGGACGCCTTTGTCAGACTATGGTCAGATAAAACCATAAGCCTGGGCCTTCAGAAATAAACTCAGAAAAGCAGCAAACTGCACTCGGAAGTTCCTGGTAAGTTTTTTTCGGAACAATATGTCCTAAGCCTGGATAACCCTGCGAGTGCAGATTTTTTTAACGCGGTTTTAATTCTCCAAAACTGTTCTCACAGATTTATTATGGTGCTATAATTGCGTTTGCCAAAACTGTACGTTAAAAAATTAAATACGTACGGTTTGCTAGCAAATACGCTCGTAATGTATCGAAATTCCAACTGTGTCGGACTGTTGTTTCATTTCGTAACAAAATGTCTTCAGGAATAGACGGTTACGGTTTACAGTAATTCTGTGATAGATGGGGAGAAGTCAAGCGGGGCCTTTGGCGAAAACAAGGACTACATCGAAGTTTACGACATTCGCTGATTGGCAACCGCTCCGCATGGTCCGTCAACGTAAAAGATGGAACATACTCATACGGAAGCCGCTACAATTGGCGGGGCAAAAAATTATAACCCTAAATTGTGTTTTTCTCTTATCTCATCAGTTCTTTTTCGACCTCATCCGTTACTTGCCTTGGAAGCAGGTGAACGACTGAAAAAAGATTATCAACACATCATATCTCATTTGCTTGTTCGAGGTTCAGATGCTTTTAGCGCCATAAAAGGATCCCTAATTTGCACTGCGATAATTTTTATCGAATTTTTACCGTTTTTTCACAATAAACACAAGTTATATGGTTGCTGAAGGGCTACGGCCTATCAGCCCTCCAACTCGCAGAGCGCTCAAGCTTGGTTCAAAATAAATTACCCGAAAAAAAATAAATTACCCCATTTTACCCGAAAAAAAATTACATAAATTAAAAATAATTTTTGTTTTTATTTAAAAAACAAAAATAAATTACCCGCATGTCTACTAGATATTTTATGCAATAAAATTAAAATTAATAAGATTTTAGACTGAGGGTAATTCATTTAGTAAGTCACATACTTGAATTCACAGTTACATAAACTGGTCTATCACTCTTACATTGGCCAAGCTAGCTATTCCGTTTGCGTCTGATATTGCACAACTTGCCAGAAACGGAGTTGGCTAAAACAGTGTTTTCGATGAACCAACCAGTTGGAGACGTCATATTTTTGTATTTTGACCAGCAGCATACAAAAAGTTCTCCAAGAGAGTTCCATTTTTGTGGTGAGCCTGCTTGATCACAATGCAAAGGAACTAGTTTGGAAGTTGACCAGAAATGCAGATCGCACGACTGAGTTTGTCTTGCACAATACTGCCAATTCGTCCATTGTTAAGAAAGTGCTGAATTCAAACTTTGCCATTAACCCACAACGAAAGAGTTTCATCAAATGAAGAGAAACTTAAACACACTTCGCCGGTGTTTACTTTGTCTTGGATAACCTGCAATCAATAAAATAATGTTTTTTTAGCACAAACAAAACTTCAAGATTTTCAAACCAGATTGTCAGCGACCTTGTTGCGCAAATTCTTCACAAGTATTGATTGCCATGGCGCTTGTGGCTGACTTAGGTATTCTAGCTGAATGGTTACATTTAATGTGGCATTTTGACAGCAAAGCGTTCGTCCAGCCATATGAAGGATATTGTGTAAACAATTTGGTAAGTCTAGGTACAGCGGTGTAGTGCCAAACAAAGAAGTGGAGGAACAGTCTTTTACAAAGATGACCCCCGTGCCATAGTCACGCTGTTGCGAATTTGTTGAAAGAGCATTGGGCGTCGACATTTCTGTTCTACAGCAAGAATTAAGAAACGCCACTACTTTTCAAAACGTTAGGGGTGTCGTTCCTCACATGCATCACTGAGTAAACCAGGGATCGATTCTTGCTTAGCAGAGCTTCTGTTGTGTAAAAGGTTTCCTGGAAGTTATCAGCAACCACTTTGCAGTAGCGATTACGTAAAACTTACCGAAGGTATAGAATAAATAAGCATCCAGTTACTGGTTTCATTCATAAACATATTATTACAAACCAACGCTGTGCGAAAATAAGGTCGTTGTGCTTCTATTTTCAGACACAGAATTTATTCTTTTCCGATCCTCACCATCCCTTAATGACGTGTATACGTGAAGTTGGCAAAACAAACTATTTCTGCTTAGCATCTCCAAAATAAGTCACCAAACGCTGGTTTTACAAAGGCATAAACGCGGCAGTGTTTAGCCAAAGGAAACAAGAGTGCTAAAATGTTCACCTTGCTGTATAAATAACAATTAAATTTATCGTCAAACTTTCCACGCAAAACCCTCGACTTTGTCAACCAAACACAGGAAAACATAGAAATTAGTCAAACTATAAAGATATACAAAGGACGTGTAGGTGAAGCGGTAACGTTTACCTTAAATAAACCTTCTTTGAACTGAGGATGAGAGTCTCCACTTGAACTATTATCCTCTTTCGCGATTTGCCTGCACAAGTCCAGAAAGTGAATGCGGGCGAATGACATCGAGTGTGACGCATTACGCTGAGCAAGGCACAGAGCTAAGGCTGTGCATGCACGCGCTAACGAACATCTTTTCCTGAGATCGCTCTCGGTAGTCTTGTCTTCATCATCCACACGCTGTGTTCTAGGGCATCTGTTGGCCGACACTTGAAGCACACCGTGTTTTTCATGGAAAACGTCGCAGGGAGGAATGGCACTTTTTGCACGGTAAACGTCCGCAAGCTGGCGCCACCATGTGGCATGCAATGGATGAACACTGAGCGCTTGCTTCAAAGCTTTTTCGCATTCATCGAGGTCCCCGCATGCAGAGCAAAAATGCACGTTCAGGAAAACAGCTGGTGTGCGCTGCTCCTGGGTCGCTGCTGCCGCGATCTGTACAAGAGCGGGTAATTATATCGTAATTTTTGCAGTGACGCAGCCAGCTCAAAGTGTTGGATTTTAGACGGGCAACAGTATTTTGTTTGGGACGCCGCTTCTCAAAGCAACAAATGACTAGATATGCTAAAAATGGCTATGCCCATGACTGAGTCTTTGGAGCTCATTTGTGGCCCACAAATAACGTTCTATAAAATTGCATCAGAATTACAGAGGAGCAACGCATGTACACTTTGCTAGCAGCATTTCGTGGCAGGAAACATCAGTCCGAGTTAATTAAAATCTTCGTGGCCGCCACCATTCAAAGCTCTCCGAGAGCGAAACAGCTGAGTTTTTCGAAGCCAAATCCGACAAAAAATCTATGCGGCCGAGATCATATTTGCGAATATTTCTTGCAAATCCGAAACGTAACGAAACTTTTTCATTTCATGAAGTCGCGTGTGATGTCATATCGGACCTGCTCAACAAAAAACCTGGGGAGTGAAGCGCATAATTTGGTTCACTTGACAAAGTTTCTAGGAAGTCGCCACGATTATGTTGAAAACATCGACGTTAAATCGGCTTCCGATCGTTGTCGCGAAAACTGGGGCGGTTTCGACAACTCTTCATACGGAAACCATCGGCAATATGCACAAAACAGGTACTGTATTTGTTTGATCAGTCTTTGCAACCAGCACTTGCGCACCAGACGAGCATTGCTGCAGTGTACACGGGATCTTTCTATGAAGCCTGCACGGAGAACGATGACATGAGTTGCAAAGATATTTTTAAATGCAATCAGTCTACTCCGTTTGTTTACGTGGTCAAATGTAACGATTATTTACGAAACAAGCAACAACGCACCTATAACCAAATAACGCGTTTCCCGAGGCGCTGGAATTGCCGGTCAGAACTTACCACAACTTCGCTGAACTTTCGTAGACAGCATTTGGCTTTGTCGAAGCGGACCAAGCCCAGCAGACACCAAACTTTGCTTTCTGCGACATCTCGCTGCAACGTCCGATTGCTCGCAGGCACGACATGCTCGCATTGTTCATACGCTTCGAGCGCTTTCTCGTAATCACCAGTGTAATAAAAGTAATCTCCTTTGTATTTCAACGTTTGAGCAGAATGTGTGGGAAGATCGTGCAAAAAGTCAAGCGGGAAAACAACGTTGGGATGGAAATCATCGATGCTTGATTGGGCAATGCGAGGAACAGTTGCCGTGTCTTCAAAAAGCGAGTCGTCAAAACTGAACAAAGCAGATTCGCCGCCAGGATGACTACCTATGCTATCCATCGCTACACCAAAGTAACGTTCTAACAAGGCTGCCTTGTAAAAAAAAGACACATTATGATGTCAATTCCAATTAAAGACTTGCCCAAATTATTCAAAACAATAAGCACAAAAGACAGTGAAGTACAAAGTATTGTATGCCGTCAAGTCGTGCCAGCACGCTTTCAGTGGCTTGTACAGCAACAGACTGTACTCTTATCACGTGAANAANGCAACCACTCAGGTGGCCNCATCATTTTGATTTGCGTTTTCAACGTGCGATCTGTTAACAACCACACAGGTGTTATTGGTTATCATAAATTTAAATTAGGTCAGTGAAATCAAAATTTACTGTTTGCACTGAATGGTTCGGTCAATCGAACAGTTTGAGGCCGACGACGATTTTTGTTTGACAACCGCAGGAAATGACAACAATTTCGATACAGGAACAATTTCCCGAGTTTTCCCAGATGGGCCAGGTTATTGTTGGGCTCGCACAAATACTGCCGCAATCAGTCAAGCCCAGGCCCGTATCTAGGGGGCGAGGCACCCCCTGGAAAAACGTGTTGGACATAGTTTAAGAATTTTGGGCCCCTCTCAGAACACTCTTCGCCCTGTCTAGTGTCCCAAGCTGGTTACGGGCCTGGTCAAGCCCCCATCAGCCTTTCACACAGAGACTGCTCACACTTCTTTGTATTTGACTAATAAATCGAGTGTTTTACATTTCTAAGCCAGTCGATTTTTAGCTACACACATGTACATCGCAACGGAAAGGCCAACCCCCCTGGGTTTTGCTATAAACTTTTTAGTAGAAAAATGTTTTACTCTTAGTTTCGGAGTTTGTAAATTGAAATTTCACCACTGCTGCCCCTCTGGAAAAACCCTTCTGACGCCCATTCCTAAACTCGCACATTTGTTGACATTTTCAAGATTTAAAGAATGTAGACTATTTTATGTCTGTATGTTGTAAGTAGCGACGTGCAGCAGAGCAAAGATGTAATATGAAATAACGATGTAACTTTAAAAGATCACGGAACTACAGTATCTCCTTTCGATTCTGCGTCGTTCAGCAATTAAATCTAACCAACTCAGAACGTGTTGCCTATAAAGCCGATGTACAAGAGTCGCAAAACCAAGTTTTTTCTCCCAAATTTTGGCCAATCACGTTTCATTATCATTCTCACCTTACCCTCCCCGTAAATGGTGGAAGCTCCGACAGAATGCTAGTGGTTTATTGTTTCATATGACTCAGCCAACAAGCAGAAACACCATAAAAGCCATCGCATGCAGCAAACCAACCATTAGCGAAAATTAGAGCAAATGAAAACACAATGGCACAATAGCTGATCAGTGTAAACAAAGACGGGCGCCGTGTCATATAGGACTGGCGAAAGACCGTGGCGGTCATCTGGTCAACCAACCCAGGAGTTTAGTGTATGTTTTGTGCCTCAGTAAACCATTGCCTGTGTACCCAAGAGTTGCTTATCTTTGTGTAGTAGCTTACTTCGACCCCACTGCTTTTGCCAACGTCTTCTTCAGGCTACCGGTTTGCGTGACGCACCTAAACAAATTTAGACTGGCAGGCGTACAGTACCTATGCCTCAAAAGCCTGGTGCTATTTTGCAAATTCCTTAGGTAGTGTGCGGGTACTTGTTTTATAAAAATCCCAATGCGCTGAAAATTCGTTTGACCTTACCTTGTTCAGTACTATTGAATATATTTTTAGCCCAAAGGGACTTTTCGTTCATTACGCAAACTACAGTGTATCTGAAATAACTACTGCACCGCTTACAGTGCCAAGCAGAAAATAGCGGAAGTACTTAGTGTACATAGGATTAGTGTTAATGATACATTGTTTCACTTGCCCACATATTTCGTTTGCGCAGCTGACCTCAAAGAAAACAACAGAATCAGTGCCGAGCAGATTAATTTTTGTAGATTTCTGCTGCTTCGAACATGAAACCAGCGCAGGTCGTTAATCAACATGAACGAAGCCAGATATTCAGCGACAAAAACATTCCTGCTAGCGGTGACCAAAGTTAAGGCCCCTCCCCGCCTTAACACGTGGCGACCAACCGCTGCCTAAAGCGTCGCCTCCGAACTAGTATGAAGGAGGCTATCGATGCTTGCAAGCGTTTGGATCGCTTCAAAAATGATCTGCAGGTGGTGATAATCAATTTGGCAACATGGAAATCCAGTTATAACAGACCTGACGTTTGCTGGAGAATGAATTTAACGACGCGGACTTATTTCCGCAAAACTGTTTCCTCTAACCACCAATAGCCTCTGAATCACAAATAAAAATAAAACGTTTGCAGCAATGTCTTGTGGGTCAAGACAAAGTACAGTACAACCATACAGAGAAAATGGGATCGTTCACCCGCCCGTTACAACCACAGGATGGACGCGTAAGTTCAGCGTGACTGCGTAGAGCAAAACGCTTTGCAATTCCGATCCACAGAAACTTCGACAGCTCGTTTTGCTGCTCTCATGACACGCCGTGACTTGAGAAACTGCTGAAACGACGGTGATGACGGCGCATGAAACCTCGGGGCATAACACTGATATCAACGCAACGGACAGGTAAACAACTCCTGTTTCAAGGACTTCTGCGTTGCAAACACCATGATCAATATCTGCAGGTGTCGCCTCCTAGTTCGTTATTACTTTCCTTGCAGAACAATAACAAACCATGGATTCCCGATGGAAATTCAGTGCACTCACCAGAGGGTCCAGCTTTGATGTAAACAGACCGTGCAAACCTTACGGTGCTGGTTCGTGCATTATTTGCATGCGTATTTTACACAGAACGTAAGGCCGACAATGCTAATATTCTGATAAAATTCTGGAAGAAGCACTGAGCCGTGCCGGTGTAGTTGACTTTATTTGTAGCACGATCACGCTTGTTAACAGGAAGCGATGTGCGAAAAAATCAAACTAATAGAATAAGGAACCGAATCGATTCATAACCAGTGAAGTTGGGAACGTTCGACTCTGGTAAAGTTGTCGAGTCATAACCCTAAAAAGTTTAAACAGAAACGGCAGCACTGCGACTTGCTTAAACGGTAACAGCGAGGCCTATTTTCAATCTTCAGTCGTACGGCGTGGATTGTCATGCTAACACAACGTTCTACCCATTTTCAACTTTCGAGCGAGAAACGCATAAACGAAAATCAATATAAAGCAACAAAGGTTCGCGAAAGATCAGCTTGCATTGTCCGGACGTTCGTCTTGAGTTGGAGTTGGGCTGCGTTGCTCGCGTTTCACGTCTGGCATGCATAAATAACATCGATCAGTACAAACTAACACAGCTTTGGTTGTATAGTTCATGTATATACACTCACAAGCGCACCATACGGTTTCAAATTAGTCAAGGTTGGCTAAATTGAAACCACGATGTGAATATTTTTTAGACTATGCATCAATTCCGCACTAACGCGTGTGGTAACGAGAGTAAGCACTCATCGCGCGCAGTGTTAGCACGACACGAAACTGCAAAAGACCACTGCTGGACGAAAAGGAAAAAGGCAACTAACTGATGATGTCACCGCGAAGCATTGCAACACCACAGCCGATGAAGACAAAATTACGTTTGGCGTTAATCGAATCGAACACATAACACCACATTTCCCCATGGTCTTTCTCCGTCAAATGGTGCCCATGACTTTCACACTTTGAAATAAGCACCGCCTATTTAAACCCTGATCTGCTCTATGTCTGCAACTTCCCAGGTGGTCTAGTGGTTAGGATTCGTGGCTCTCACCCACGCGGCCCGGGTTCGATTCCCGGTCTGGGAACCTTTGTTTAGTGTTTTCTCGTCCAGTTCATCTGACTTATTTCTGTCAGTTTTTCATGTTTTATCCTTAGAATGTGGCTGTAACGCTCATTTTACCGGTACATATCATCGAGTTTAAAGATTTAACCCCGCACCAACACGCTTCACACATGGAGTACCTGATATGAACGCATGTGCGTTATGACGGATGGCATGTTTTTGTCTCAAAACTAAAAAGCAACCGCAATTGCTTTTTGCTTTAGCACGTTGCATGGCAAATTGAAAATATATGATGTGATTGTGTTTTCGTTGCTTTTAAGTTGGCCTTATCCGGAAACTGATGACCGTTAATATGGTCGTTTGCCAACAGCGAGAAGCACAAATGGAACCAAGTGTACAGTGACGCATTTTATTTGGAATAGTGGTGACCTTTCTCACTTGTAACTGACGTTACCTGTTTTAAAATTTACTCCCAAAAATGAGGCTGAGCCGTCACTCTCCCGGCTGTACCACTGCATATGAGCCGACTCGAGATCTGACTCGCACATAAAAACGACGAACTGTGCCCAGTCGATCCACGCAGAAGCGTGAGCAAAGAATCAAAAGCCGTCAACGTGTGGAAGTAAAGCTAAGCTTTACTGTAAATAGCACAAAAACGCTGGAAAAAATCGAAGCTATCAAGCTGAAGTATACCCGAGTGACCAGGGCAAAGTACCATCCACGTCAAAACGGCTGAGTCAATTAAACGCAGACTGTGCTGCAGGAAAGTGCGGCACAACGCCACTTTTTTTGGGTATTGTTTTTGTTCTGTGAACAATTACCGACGTGTTTTGCAAAAAATGGTGCTTGATGTGCAAATCCCTGCGCGAAACCAGGGTCGCACTTACAATTTAAGACGCGGTTCTATCAGATTTGTTGTTGATCAGATGAACAGGTAAGCTGCATGCACGGCTGCGGTTTCACGTAATAACACATGATATGATCACCCGAGCAGGAATGCCACCTTGTTCTACATAACGACCATCTCTATTTCAACTTCTTTTGATGTGACAACTATTGCTTCATTGGTTTTGCAAACATCAAATGCACGAGGAACGTGTTATTTCGCGAAACTGTAGTTGCAAGCAGTTTTATAACCCGGTTCAACCAGATGTGAAACTACACACAACGGTCGCAAGTAAAAGCGCAAGTGACACTACACACAACGGTCTTTGAAGACAATGCAGCACTACCAAGCGAAGGAAAGGTGTACATTAAAATATCTTCACTATTCTCTCACACGGTGCATTTCACGCGGGAGTTCTGCGTTGCTGTAAAAAAATTACTCACCAATAGATATCTGAGGTGGCAGTACACCTGGTGGAGGTATCAGGACGTTAGGCGGGGGAATCCCGTATGGTATCGGCAGACCCGACGGCAGGACCATAGGAGGAGGGGCCTGCGTCAGCAGTCCTGGAATGAGTGGAGGTGGAGCGCCGGTGACCATGGCAGCAGCAGCTGAGACGGAAGCTGAAACAGATCGCAACCGTTGACTATTGCTCAACAGACTAATTCGTTAGCTTGCTGGAACCTTGAAAGTAGACTCCCAGTCTGGGAAACACAAAAGATTGCAACACGACCGCTCAATTCAGAATTGCAAAGGCTGTACACGCTTGACCATTTGAGTATATTTTCGCAACAGTTATGACCAAAAAAGTAAACAAGTATACTGCTCCTACATCTTACAACATTTTTGCGGAAAAAGTTGGCGCAATGTTTGCGATTCGCTATGATCCTTAAATCAGGTTTGCACTTAAGCTGCATCAAATAAAGTAACGCTTACCAACGGATGTGAGGTTTGGTATTGGAGGTGCTGTCTGATCAACAGTGGTCGGTGCAACTGCCGGGTTAGCAGCAGAACTAACGGCAAAGGTATCAACACTTGAATGAGGAACTGGAAGAATAAAAACATGAAACATATCAATTGATAGTAGACTGTCACAAAGACCTTTATTTCTGATAGTGATGCAAAAGAACGTTTCCTTCGGAAAGCTAAACAGGATTTGTAACAATTTTGAAGTGGATCAAAGCGATAAGAGGTGATAGTTGTTAGTTACCTGAGCTTAACAAAAACTCTTACGCGATTACGAGCATATACAAAAAAATTTAAATACATATGTATATTATCACATGTGAAAACAAACGTACAAACAAATGTACAGTAAACGTTAAGAAACAAACCCTTCGCTTTATCAAAAGAAGGCTGGTTTAAATACTGCAAATCCTTCACAAAGGGTTGTGAAATAGAGATGAACGGATTTAAGTTTTTCAAATCCAAGACTAATCCAACAATTTCATTTCAAAATCCAAATCCTGTTTAAATCCAAAATCCTATCAATCGTGCTCTGCTGAAGGCAAAATAGCCCCCACAATAGCGTTTGCCTCATGAGACAAAATAGGCACTACTGAAGATGCGGCGCTGACATTTAATGGATTTCCTAGCAAAGCAATTTGCGATCAGATTCGGCTGCGTCACTCTGGTGGTGTCTTGATGCTAGGTTGTATGTGTCACTTTACCTTAAAGATTATGGGTCAAGTAAAGTGACTGGATCAATGAAAGTCACAGATTCCTTAACTTTGATGACACGATACATAAGGGAGCAGGCTTGTGCCTTGCATCCCTGGACAAATGTCAATGCTCCAATTTAAACAAACCTGATGAAGCCTGCAACTTCAACGGGTGTGGAAAACTGCACCGAAGCAAAATTACAGATTAAATGCAATAATCTACAGTTAGGATACAAAATTGAAAGTTGCGAAGATTCTGAACAAGATTATCAAATCCAATCCAAATCCGGTCAAACAGAGTTAATAAAATCCAAATCCATCAAAAAGCTGAAAATTCGCAGGATTTAAATCCAACTCCATGTTCATCTCTGTTGTGAGAGCACAGCATGGCAGGCACATTCCTCGAACGCCTTACTTCAACCCTGTATAAAAACGCGTTCAAGAAGTCCGTCATCTCCGCAAGCGATAAAATCGGGAATAAGCAAACGTTGAGCCACATAAACTATTTTCATATCGCCGCAGAAGTTTATCCGAGTTTGTCTTAAGTTTATCCAAAAGGAATGTTCAGTGTTCACCCGACGTTGTACGACTGTTCAAGGCTTTTTGATACGCTGTACAGTAGTTTCCCGCTGCACAGCTACTGGGATCTGATCGGCTTTAAGATGCTGAGCTAAAGCTTAATCTGCAAGAAGCGCGTCCCTAACGTGTTTTCTTTCACACGCAAGCACGAAATGCACGCAAAATTTTTGACCCTCAGAGGGAAACATTGGCCATATCCAAGGAGGCGGCCCGTTCGACAATGCATTTGAAGATGAATAAATCAGCGCAAATGCTGCACGAGCAATGGGCTGATTTCAGGGATTGACAGGTTTGTAAAGCGTAAAATGCGTTTTGCAATGTCAGCTGGCCTCTTGTTGCAATAGCACGCAACTGGCTAGTAGCTACTTGTACAAACGTCAATGATAGAGGAAATAATGCAGACTGTTTGCAGTGTCATAAAAGAAAAAGCTCCACCGCGTGAATATGGTGACGACATTGCAAAATACCACCAACGCATATGCTATATGCATTCGGCCCTAACCAACGAAGTTCACCAGCAGACAACTGCGTCGTACTTGAGCCGGCGGTTGGATCTGCTGAAGGAAAGGCTCCCTCGTTCTCGCTGCGTGGTTCTTCCTTCACATTCCGCTGTTGGAAACTTGCCAGCGCTTTTGCTCGCTCCTTCAACTCCTGGTTCTTTCGCTCGGATTCTTGAGCCTGAAAGCGAAATCAGCAGCTGAGTTGCAACGGTAAGCTGATGGCTCCAAGGGGCGGTAAATACGAGTGACATTGAGACACAACGATTTAAATACACGCTTATTACAAATGGAAGAAATAAAAGACGCACACAACAAAAAACAAAGACCCAAAACCACAGAATCAAAGGTTATATGAACTTGAGATATAGAAGCGCTTAGATAACAGCTCACACTAAACGGGAGTTTTCCAAAAATAACTCAAACACGCGCAATCGAGTTGCTTGTGTGTCACAAACAGTGTTGAGTTGCCGTCACCTTCGTGAATTAGAACGGCTGCTCCAGTGGCACCTGAAACGCGTGAAAACGAATCGATTCTACCGAGCAGTGACTGCACAGCTTCACAGTTGTACTACTGCGAAAAAGATTTAGAAATTGAATTCAGAATAAAAGCCCTGATAATTCCTACTTCACGAACCAGACGAATTAGGAAATTTAGCCCATATCTGACACGTTGCATGCGTAAATCTTTTGCTGAAAAATGCTTGCAGGAATTTGCTGAAAAGGCACTCGCAACAAACTTACCTGTTCTTCATTCTTCTTCCGTTGCTCTCTTTGCGCCTTCTCCATTTCTTCTTTCTGTCTCTGTTCCTGCTCCTGTCGCTCCCACTCCTGAGCCACTCTCTGCTGTTCAGCTCTGGCTTTCAGTCGCAGTTCTTCCAGCGCCCTCTGCTGGGCGAGGGCTTCCAATTCGGCCCTCCGTTGTTCAGGGGTCGATTCGAGGATGGTTATGATGGCAGGTGAGATGTGCTGGCGCTGTGACGTAAACAAGGACGAACGTTATGCAAGCGAAGCCTGTCATCACAGATAATATTAAAGACCAGCACACGCACGCACAGTAAACACTGAAACTGGCTTTGAGTTTAGATTCATGCGACGTCATTGTGTTCAGCAATAGCAATGTTATCGGGAAATCATCTTTATTGTTAAATAGAACGCTGTATGATCCGCAGATGTCCCAGTTCAAACTAGCGGGACTCTACAACTAATTCCTTGTTTAACCAGCGTTCATTCATTCACTTTCACACCCGCTAACTGCTTTCGTTGTACAACTGATGCCACTATGTCACAGGACACGTGTTTTGCAAACACCTCAACAAATAACGGGTAGCTCAATAACTTTGTCCGACACAAATTCCTGCACCAGCAACTCATATCTCAATTCTAGTTTGCCAAGTATTGTTAGATTGCGTGCATCATCAATAGTTGCCCACGAGCGCCGCCTGGTGAACAAATCCGACGCTAATGCGAACATTTTAACGATTTCAACTATAAGCTTTTCAGAGAAGATGCGATCTTGCCAACTTCTAGTTTTGTGATTACGCATCAGCAGAACTTTCTCTTACCCGAAAACAATTTCTGGCACAAAAGAGTTCATGTTATCACTCAGCAAATACAGCTAAAGGTAGAGCGCGGTAAACCGTAGGCAAGAGAGACGATTTACCTGGGCCGGCGTGAACTTCTTGATATACTGCAGGAGAGGTTCGCGCATTTCGGGAAGGGTTTCAAAGACATTTGAAAGTTGTGCGGGTGGCAGCTGCAGAAGGACTTGGAACGACTGTGGCTTCATCCTCTGCCACAACAAAAACGCAATATCAACCGACAAGGCTGCATAGTAGTACAAAGCGCTTATAAAAGTTAACAGCAGGGTAACAGTAGATGCCGGGTACCAGAGGTGGGCACGAATCAGGACTGGGGTAATTTTGGCCTAATCAACACTGAACCGTACTGATAAAATTTTTGTTGCTTGAATGTAATTTTTGCAACCATATTAAAAGTTTTAGTTTTAATCCGTATTTATAGATCAACTGGCAGAGGTAATGAAGCGCAAATTTGTCACGGTTTAGACCCTTTACGTACGAGCGTCATCAGCAACTATTTCCCGCCTACAGGATTCGTCTTGGTCAATCGGCACTTGGCTGGGAAAGGCAGTGCATTGCTGTGTGCATGTGTACGGCGCACCTTGTCCACATACTACACATTTGGCCGCATTATTTGTTGCTGTATTGTGGTAGTGCTGTGATGCCGAGACTTGATTGCTCTACATGCCATACTTTCTTGAGGATTGTGTATATATATAT
>JGI24158J21664_10004963_pt1 | contig 17271 bp, 19 predicted proteins | sample Ectturendosymbi3_FD_21664 | JGI IMG/M metagenome (IMG submission 21664)
TTTATCAGTCACTGGAACATCTGCTCTGCCAGTTTACTGCATCATACCCGAGTCAAACGAATCAGTGCCGCATGAACTTCACTACAAACAAATCCAAGTCTGTATACATGTTACGATTTACTGCTAATACTAGTGTTTATGGAAACAATCTTTCACTTGAGTTAAATTCACCAGTATTCCAGCGGAGGACAGGTTTGAACGGTTGAACTTGTAAATACTATTAACCTTAGTCTGACTCCGAATTAAAACAAATTTTTAGAAACATTTTATGTAGAAAGCGTTAATTTAACAGAGGTTTGTGGCTGAAGGCCTATCTGGGACTGGTCTTTGTGCAATAAAGAAAGACGGTAGCAACCAAGTTTTACGGGTGGCTTCTTTCAGAAAAGACCTATAGCAAAGGTGGGTCTGTAGAATAGACACAAAATTGAAAGATGTGCGGCTGAAAAGTTTTGTTCTACCGTGGTCTTACGACACAAGGATGATCACAGCAGTGTTTTCTGTGAGGCTTGACAGTCTTACAAAGTCGTACAGCAGTGCTCCATAATCGGGGTGCGTGAGCCCATCCCATGGGGGTTCGTGACGCGTTCTCTTAAGTCAGAAATATAGTACGTTTGTTGAATAAATACGTCGTATAAAGCATAATCGAATATAGGTCTTTAGCATGGAAGTGCTTGGTCACATAATTCTTTTAGAGCAATGTATTAGTGTATGTGACATCACAATGCCTTTGCGATCGTAAGGCATTCGGTTGATAAAAAATCGTGGTACAGGCATTGGCTTACTCTAACATGGTGGCTTGGTGAGAGGGTTTCACGAGCTTTTTAGTGAATTAACTCCCAGTGTATGCTACTTTGAGTTGATCTCTTTCTTTAGTTTCTCCAGGTCCTGGGATACCTGGAGAAGGCATTTCATTTAACTGCACTCGTGGTTGACGAAACTCACGTGCAGTTTCGGATTACGTATTATAAACGTAATCGTTTTAATCGGAAAAACTGGAAAACCAAACCTTTCTGCTCAAGTTCAGATGCGTTTTAAAAATTAATGGATGCGCCTGTTCATCTGTTGGTGCCCATTACAATATGATATTAGGAATTCGAACTTTTACAATCAACTGTGATACACAGGCAGCGTAGCATAACATGCTTCGGGATCTCGAAAAGTTGGCGTTCGTGGAGACAATGATAACCACAAGGGGTTCGTGGGGGATAACTTTCGGGATCCTGTCGTACAGTCAATTGTTCTTGCCGTATCAAATGCATGAGATAACAGTGGCAGAGTGATAGGTGGTGCGCCTGGCAAACAATAGCGAGTTATCAAACTGTTTCTTCTTTGTAATCTTTGAAGGTTTGCCATTTTATGCCGTCTGCACTTTGCAAACCTTGTGCTTTAAACAAGCATCACTATGACTTGACAGCTAAAAGAATTATGGTTTTATATAGTAGTACACTGAGAGCAGGTGAGCTATTGGAAAACATGTTCCACTTTGAAATGGAAAAAGATGACAGAACACCGATTTCTGATCACACAGCAATCCACCACCAAGACCTTTTGCACAAACAGACGCTGTGATATGAAGTTATCGGAGTAACAAGACGTGCGCCCAATTCGGTGCTAACACGTTGGTGGTCTGGCTACACACTAAAAGCTCCTCGAAGGTTGAGTTCCTGCACGCGCAGAGCAATGCATGTACGGAGCGAAATGCTTGCAAGAAAATAAGAACAAACCCATTCTTGGCCGTAAGAGTCTTCGACATTGTCGTTCGACCTGTCATCCCACGGCACACGGAGACCCAGCAGCTTGGTGGGGTAGAAGCCGTTCATCATCAAGATCACGAAGTAGTTGACGAAACCGGCCAAAGCCTGGATCATACCTGCGAGGTAACGATTTCAAATAGCCCAGGTCAGAAAAGAAAAACGCGACAGCAAATGTCAACAGCGCTGCAGAAGCACTCGCCAGTGAGATGCCTCACTAAAACAATCTATGTAACTCTTACTCTGTTAAATGATGCAAAGCCCATAGCAACATTAGCGTTTTGCACAGTCGCTATTCGATGGTCCAACAAAAAGATCTGAAGCGTTTTGAAAGCGCAAATAGCCAGAACAGAACTGTGCATTAGCTGATAAATCAATAAGGATTACAAATGCACAAGCGCCGTACATAATCGGAGCGTCTGGGGCGGGCCTCGATCCGCAAAGAGAATCTCCTCAATGCAAAATCAGTGCAGGAACCGGCAGTGCGTTCGAAATAGTATTTGACACGAGTCAGCGCATGCTGCAGTCCGCTTACGTCCAGACCAGTTCAATCGCACATCATCAGGCAAAGTGCACGACTGATCGATTAACCCGCGCGCAAATGAATCAGAGCGGCTCCTTGAGAAAGGTCGCAGCTGCGCCCCGCGGCCGCATGCGGAATGGCTCGCGGCGCTCTTGAGGACGCGTTTGCACGGAGAAAAAGCGGCGCAACGCGCCTCAACGAAAACGTACCGATTTGGCCGTAAGCCAGGGAGATGAGACGCTCGTTGACCAGACGGTCGCGAATCGGGTCACGTGGTTGACGTTTCATGATGTCACTCTCAGCTTGCTCGTACGCGAGGGAAATGGCTGGAAGCTGAAGTTCAAATTGCGGCAGTTGAGAAAGGTTTGTGTGCACAGCCTATTGCTAGTTCAACACGCACCTTCGCACACGGGCAACAGCTGTAATTTACACGTCGCGCAGGCAACAGCGGCTTAACAAAAACGGAAACTCAAGCATTGCATTTCCTATAAAAAGCGCAGACTATAGATATCCTATCCGATATGCACTTCTAGACACCAACCACTTAGGGTTTTAGTCATTTTAATAACGGAACGGAGGCAATCCCCACTGCGATAGTAACCCGTCCCGCTGCAAAATGAAACAGACCAGGGGTCCCGACGCATTCCGGACCTTGTACGCGCCACCACTACCGGCATATCAACGCTTGCTGTTAAATTTCTGCAATGAGTATCGATGCTGCAATCCAACAATGGCTGCAGTGCCAGCTTGATCGCGACTTCGCTGCTTACGAGACCGCGACCTCTAAGAAAATATAAACACGCTCGCTTGTAAACTAACGAGTAAGTTTCTAAGCACTGCAACATACGTGGAGATCGACGAACGCAGTAGCCGCTTGTTGCCCCGCAGGCAGCTTTTCATCTAATGTTAGCAACTCACCAAGTCAGTACCCAGATCGATGCACAGGATAGTGACTGTGCCAAGAGGCAGCGGCACGTTGGCCATGATGAACACCAGGAAAGGGCTGATTTCGGGAATGTTTGAGGTCAGAGTGTAGGCGATGGATTTCTTCAAGTTGTCAAAGATGAGGCGACCTGTGAGTGTGGACATGCAGTTTTTTTTACGGTCAAGCGGTGAAAAAGGAATTTGCAGACGTCGATCAGTTACAAAGCAATGAACCAGTGCGGCGGCTGCACGAAAAAATCAGTAGAAATGTCACATCGGCTTTTGACATTTCCGCAGCACGAGAATTAATCGTGCGCAAAAATGCAGGAAAAGCCTTTTCCTAGAGCGGGCGCATCAAAACACGTCACTCAAATAACGAACGCGCAATGTTCAATAAAAGCTTTTTTTCCCGACAAGTCATAACATTTCTGCGATAAGCGCATACGGTCTGACATAATACCTATTGCCAGCTAACCACCGCCTCGCCTCACCTTCTTCGACCCCAGTAACGATTGAAGCGAAGTTGTCGTCCAGCAAGATCATGTCGGCGGCCTGCTTCGACACGTCGCTACCGGCGATACCCATAGCAACGCCGATGTCAGCTCGCTTCAAGGCGGGAGAATCGTTGACACCGTCACCGGTGACAGCGACGATGGCCCCCTGTGGAAAAAACGACGTTTATCGCACCCTGGAAATCGGTCAGCACGAATTTCCCGTTTCACAAACTTCTTAATCTGCGAAGTGTTCGTCCGGTCCACCTGAGACTGTCGCAGATGATCGACGCTTAGATGTGGTCAGAAAGAGGACGAGTGCCAAGTGGATGATGATCCAGTTCTCATGATCACTCACGTGCGCGAAGATTAACACGCAGTGAGGAACCGCAAACATGACGATCGCACTTCAAGTATCAGCACCGCTTGAACATGTAAATACACCGGTGCTTTCAAACGAACCTCAAGTAAGAATGTTTGTTGCCCGACAAGCCACAGCGCCCAGAGAAACTGCGTCTTGCGGTGTTTTTCCGATCACCCCAGTTGCTGTTCGCACGCCCAATTCTTAGCGTTGAGAAAAGCGATTTGAATAAAGGTGTTGCATAGAGCGTTGTGAGCTCGTGCCTGATGTTTGTAACAGGACAACATCCATGAAGAATATTACTAAACGGAATCAACAAGATTTGTAACCAAAAGCACAAATGTTTACTGTGGCGAGTTCCAAACAAGTCGTTAAAAAATCATTAAGATTTTTTACCCCAACTCAGATGATGAAAACCATCCACCAATACAACTAAGTACACCCGGTTGCGTTTCTATACTAATTGTAAGATGATACGAACAACAACCACCGATTGCAGCTCAAGATACGAAAAAAAAGACTGACAGACCTGACGCTGACAACTTTCGACAATGATCAGTTTCTGCTGTGGCGAGGTTCTGGCGAAAACAATCTCGGTGTGATTCTTGACGATACTGTCCAGATCCTCTTCGCTGATGTTACGCAACGACGACCCGTGCACGACCGCGGCCTTGGCTTGCCTGGAATGTTGAAATAGTTGTGCAAACTGTTTGCAATTGTGCCAAGGGCGCTCACATGGTTCAGTGCAAATATGAGTAATAATTGGATAGCTGGAGCCTTCCTACGGCACGCACAGGGGCGTTTATTTGAAATTGCATGCGGATAACAATTTAGGAATGGATGCATCATGGTAAGCGAAGGCATTCCAGAAAAAGCAAAGTGATCATGGTTAGGGACGACAGATTTACGGTCGCGTTGATTTAACGATAAGCAAACGCGAATCTTCGGCGGTTTGTAAACCGCGCTGGTCCGCAATCGCAGCTGCGGACGACTTGATATCGAACTGACGAAACCTCCCTCGGCTGATTGCGATCAGTTCCCAGCTGCTTATCGCAAAGTAGCGTTTTGAACGAGAGGTTGTCTTATGCGAACGGGGGAGAGTGTAACGAGTGTACACAGACAGCGAGGAACAAAAACATTAAGTACATGGGCGGCTGCAGAAAGTAGAAAATGCAGAAGTTAAAAACGACTTTCCTGTTGTATTTTTAATGCAGAAAAATGGCAATATCCAAGCACTAAGCACACAGGTCGGAAATTGCGAACGAGAAAGCACCTTGGGTCCACATCCTCGATAGAAATGTTGAGCCGAGCTGCAATGTCTTCCACCGTTTCGTTGCCTTCGGAAATTATACCAACACCCTTGGCAATCGCTTTCGCCGTGATTGGATGATCGCCCGTTACCATGATAACCTGCGTTTGGTCAAACATATGCCCACGTAATGATCGTTTGAAAAATATCGATGGGACAACTTACGTCTGACGTTGCAGACCACGATTACTGAGCGCGCAAGCAGTAAAGGGAACAGGAAGCAGGAGGTTTGCGTGATTCCGCCATTCACTCAAAAACAATGTTAATGAGCGGCATGGCTGAGAAGTGTTGCGTCGTAAAAACGTTCGTTATCGTTGCCATGTCGATGGTCACGCAAGATTTACGATAAAGCGATGTTGACAGGTGGGGGCGCGCCACGTTTGTAAATCATGTGTGTAAGGTTGTTACATACAAGAGGCCAAAGGTGCCCTTTTCCAATTTTGAGCTTTTTAACGACCACCCAGGATGAAGCATGGCCGGGTTCCCAGTAGCGAATCTGCAGCAGCATTGCTGTTTTTCAAAAGAAAACTCAGAATGCATGGAATCGTTGTAGACGCGTCATACCTTGATGCCGGCACTTCTGCACTTGCCGACAGCGTCAGGGACGGCTGCTCGAGGGGGGTCAATCATGGACATCAGCCCCACGAAGGTCAGGTTTTCAAGGGGGAAATTGACATCATCGGTGTTGAACTCGAATCCGGGTGGGAACTGTTCCGTGGGAAGATACTCGTGTGCGAAGCCTGCAACGAAAACGATAACTCGATTGGACTCGATCAAAGATATTTCGTCAGAATAAAAAGTGCCAAGGTCGCTGCGAGCTTTGACCTAAAACAGTCCACTCACTATTGCCGGGGGGTTTTATGAATTGTTGTCTTGAGCTCACAAGGAACAGCAAATAGCATCATAACATTTACCGAGTACTCGCTCGCCGAGTCCACCGAGCTCGAGGTACGCAGCCTCGAAGTCGTCTTTCCATTCCTGTGTCATTTCCTCGGCCTTTCCTTTGTTCAGGATTCTGTTGCAGCGATCCAGAATTCGCTCGGGCGCTCCTTTGATGACAAGCAGGTAGCGCGGGTCAGTCTCGTCGGCAGTTTCGTGAATGGAGACCTGGAAAAGTACCGGCGAAATTTCACGAATGGAAAAGATCGTTTGTTGCACTGGAAGCTTGGTTTCAGTAAGACCTGTGGATCCTAACTTAGCACAAAGTTAAAGTGAATCGAAGTGGAAGAAGGATTGAGAGTTGGCAAAATAATTTCGACTAATTGCTAGCTTTTGGAATGTAATGTATTTACAGTAGTCTCTGATGGCTTGGCGTTTTCACTGCACGTCACATGTACTTACTAACACATTATACACTATCGAGAAACGAGTTGATGTTCCACCAGTTAAGGCCACTGAAGGAGATTCTACGCCTTAAAGTTTGAAACGCTCACAAAACCGGGTTGAATTTCAAAAAAGGTTACGTAAAACGTTTGAGACAGTCGTATTTAATACGGACATGATTTGTCGATAGTAGTTTACTTTACCGAAACTACCATAAATTAAACTAAAGAACATTAACGCTTACAATATGAATCGCTGCCATAGTACAGCAGACAAAAGGATGAATCGCGCAAGTACTGGACTTCTGGACTTCAAAAACTAACTAACTCCACAGAAGTAGCAATGCACTAGCAACAGTGTAAATCACAGCTTGCCCCATTTATAATATGCGTGATTAGTAGACTTCAACATTTCTTTGCGCGGTATCCCCAGGGTATTTCATGCCACACTCAACCCGGTGCCAACTACTCATAAGCACCTGGTATTTGTTCATAGAGTTGAAGGGGATCTCGGCAAGCTTGGCATTTCGTCTGCGGTGGGCCTCGACGTTGCCCACAGCCAATTCCACGCACTTCAGCAGAGCGGATTCCGATGCATCGCCTGGCTCAAGCACAAGGTCGGGTTACTTCCGCCTCAAGGTCTGCTGCAAGTTGCCAGGCACTGCCAGTTCGAATCCAGCGACCGGAATTCGGTGACCGGCGTCGCAGCCAGGAAACAGCTTTCAGGCGACAACGTAACTACGAGTTACTTTCCGGCAACCAATCAAGGCAGTCGACTGTTAACACTCGCTCTAGGGACGAAGGTCACACGTTCTGTTTTTCACTAAATCAATTTTTGTAATTACTGGCTGGCACAACGCTAGAATGATCAAGACAGCAGGCAGCCACAGCAAGTAGGTTATTCAGATTTCCGCACAACAGGAAGTTAAGCTGATACCAAAATGCAAAAACATTGGTTATTTTGTCCGTGCGAAACTTTAGTGAACAGAATAGTAATTCCACACAGCTTATATACTCAGATATTGAGATAGCCGAGATTGAGGCCACTACTGCGAACCCATTCCGAGTCAGTGTAACTTATTCAGATTCTGCAAATGTTTCCTAGCAAATGGTTTTGTGTTGAAATTGAATCAAACTGCCAGTTTTACGCGGTAATCTAAAGCCGCCGTAAAGGCATTTCAAATACGTAAACAATAACATGTCATGTCATGTCGGTTCTGGAGTTGGAACAGACGAAATCAAGTGGGAATCTCGTGAAAACGATCGTGGGCGATTTACGTTAACATGAAGGGGCTGGCGAACGTGAGCGAAAAAACGCCAACTCACCTGCGGTTTCGCGTTTTGAAACAGGGACGTTTTCTTGACCTTGAAGGAAGGTCGCTCGATTGCAGAGCAAGGCAACCCTCGAGAGAGCGACCCAGGTTTCCGACTTGGTGTCGAAAGACGCTCCTTGAAACAAAACGGCGTGCACAAAATTAAACGAAGCATGCATGCGAAACGGGCGGAAGGATGACAAAGCGCACTTTTCGCTGCAAAAAAGCCGGGTCGATGCGCATCACTGGTAACGCTTCGGCTGCACTTGGCGGCGTTACGACACGACACGCACGACTGCCGATAGGATCGGCAGCAAACGCAGCACGTAGTTTGAGCAAACAGCGTTGGCAAACATTTGCTGCATTGGCCGCCCCGATACCGCCGAAACATAAGGCCTAGTGCTTTCAAGAAATCAGTTATTGTTTGCTCGTTACACAGCAGCTGACGCAATGAGCTGCCTCGTCATTTGCGTTCCTGACTTGGATATTGTAGAAGGTTCGCTGGGCAGGGCGATGATTGCCCGTTCACAAACATTGTCGAGCAAGAAACTAGGTTCTGATGACGATAAAGAATCCAGCAAGTGATCCCTAGCTAAGATCTGTACGTGTATAACGATGCTTGTCCCTTGCTGCTCTGACGCAATGAGGGGCCCAATCAATAATTAATTAAACGGCTTTACCAGTGCACTTGGCACTGGCCAAGAAAACAAAACATTATGTTTCATCTAACCTACCGGACTGATCCTCAGTTGTGTCAGCTTCCACGATCTGGTTGTCGAACCACATGTGCGAGACTGTCATACGGTTTTGAGTTAAAGTTCCAGTCTTGTCGGAACAAATGGTCGAGGTAGATCCGAGCGTTTCCACGGCTTCCAGGTTCTTGACCAGGCAGTTTTTGCGAGCCATTCTCTTGGCGGTTAACGTCAGACAGACCTGAATGGACCACCAGTTAATGTGCATTGCCTTAATGATCCCTTTCGGCGTAGAAGGAAATTACTAAAGCGGCAGTTACCTTCGTGGAACTAAGCGTTCTGTAAAACGAACCATAACTTTGCGTTGTCGTTTGATTCTGACGCGAGCTATAGGACCAGGGACGCTTTGGCAAGGATTTACGCGTATTTGCACAGCAAAGCTGGACTGTGCTGGATCGGTGTAAAATAAAGTACTGTTCGAACCGCGTTACGTGGCGTCCCATAATTCTAACAAAAGCCAGTTATCGCATGTCGCATATACGCACGGAAATTGCCAAATGATTCCGCGAACGTCTTCGAAAATGCATCAACCAAAACTAGTTGCGCGTTTCACTGAACCCACGTGTCTTTATGAAAACAAAGACTAGCAGCAGCTGAGAATAACATTTCTCTCTAACTCACGCAGCACGTCCCGCAGGCGAAACTAGCCCGAGGTGCGGGCTTCACTGTCACAAGGCCGGAAACGCATGATTGATTGTCCGGGACAACGTGATACTCACAGTGACTGTAGCAAGAAGACCTTCGGGCACGTTGGCGACGATGATTCCAATGAGAAAGACGACCGCTTCCAACGGCGTGTAGTGGAGGAAGAGGGATATAATCAGGAAAGTCACACCCAGGAACACAGCGACACCTGCGCGCACGAGATTAGTCAGCCGGAGTGATCCCCGTGCGTGAAGCATTGAGGTGTCGAGCTTTTGGCACGCGTGAAGCAAATTTCGCCCACAGTGTAATGATATATTTGTCACACGAAACTATTCCAAATGATGGCCAGAGCTAGCTGGACCCGGCGGCATGAAATATTATATTGAACATGTAAGCAAAATTCATTTGGGTCAAAATGAAAAGGTTTTGTATGTGGGGGTAGATTTTTCCAATAAATATTAATGTTGTCACGTGGGTTTGTTCTACGTTGAAAATTTCTGCCCAGTGTGTATTTGAGTTTGGCACCCCTGAGGTACATAATCTGCATGGTACGAATGCTCAGTACGTGAAAAAGCGCAATTACCGCCTACTGACTGACTCACTGTCCGTGAAGCATGCTGCAAATTATGAACTGGGGTGACATACGTAGCTTTAAACAGAGGCTTAACGTTGAAGGTTTACCACTGATTGTGCTGCATTTACAAAGATCGGGGCAAAAATGCGTTAGTAGTTTCTGCGAACCTGGATTATTAATTAACAAGGGAGCTTGAAAAACCAACTCTCCGCGGAAGGTAAATTAATAATTTACTCGGAGCACTTCAGGATGACATTGTGCATCTAAACGCAAGCTCAGGCAACCTTGAAGCTAACAGCGGTTTGGTAGTTTACCTGCCATTCCAAATAGGCCAAAGCCATTTACACAAAAACGAACTATTGCGATTTCACTGTTTTTACTGTATGGTGAAACGAACTTTCTTGCTTCTTCTCGATACAATTTAAACAAAAAAAAAAACAATCAGAAACATAGATCGAAAATCTAGCAATCGAAAGAACTGAAAAAACACAAATGACTGCAAACACGCAAAAACAAGCACTTCACGACATGCATGACAGATACTAAAAGCCACTGGACAGCGAACATGAGCAATGTGAAAAACGCCTGAGCGGATTGAAATACCACCTGCTGCTCATGGCGCAGCAATACAATCCAGCTGATTACAAATCTGTTGTGGGGTTGGTTGATCGTTACAATGCAAGACACGACGCGATGCATTTGTTTGAGAATATGAGCTACAGCGTTGTCGAGAAGGCAGATCTTGCTGCTGCCCAAAGCTACAATATTAGTGATTACAGAAGAAACAAGCACTGCAAGGCTTACCACGTCGAGCAAACATCGTCACGCAGAAAAGTGCAAATCATGCAGCGAGCACACGGTAGCATGCGATCGTGAAAAAGGAAGACGAAAGAGCTGTCGAATCTACGGAGCCTGGCATTCGAGGACAGCACACAGCACGCGTGTCAGGTGCAGGGACGTTATCTCGGCACTCAACGCGCAAGCAACAGGACGACCTTTGCCATAACCAAACCTGAGATGACATGAATGAAATGCTCAATTTCGCGAGCTATCGGGGTCTGTCCAGAGCTGAGGCCCGAAGCGAGGTTGGCGATTCGGCCCATGACGGTGTAGTCGCCGGTTTTTACCACAACGCCTCGGGCGCTTCCTGATGGTGAAGAAACGTACAACGGTAAAAACAACTCGAGCTCTGAGGTTATTATAGTCACGATGTCTAAACGCACTTCATAACGGAACGAAGCGCATAACTTCTCCGATTCGGATCAATCTCTGGCGCTGTTTAGCTCTTCGCCTTTTTGTTGACGGATTACTCTGACGTTCGTCCGCGTTGGTATAACACCAGCTTCTGAGTGAACGGAAAACTGCTGGGAACTTTCCAGCTAAATCTACCTCAACTCGACCACACTTCTGCAAGCCTGTCCGCTAAGCTTTCGACTTCCCTCGTTTACTTACGTCATTGCTCTCTTTCCAGGAAATACCACATTCCTTGAACATGTGACATTATGACCTGCGATCACCACACACACTTTCTCCTTTTGACGACCCAGACTGCCTGTTCCTCAGTTCTCAGCCACATTAGCCGATCGCAGTTTCTCAAATCTAGCCGTAATGTGCCTTCTTAAACTTACCACACGTCTGCTGCAGTGAACTTAAAATCTGAAAATCACACCCTCAATCAACTGCCATACCTATTTCAATACCTTTACTTTCAGCAGCAAACCGTTGGAACGATAGGGATAAGAATTGAAAGAACAAGGCAAAGATGAAGTGAAAAGCAGCAGTGGATTAAATGATAGGAGGATAATTAGTGCAACATTCCTTCCAACGGAACGATGTTGATTGCATTAGTAAAAGGAATTGTAAGCATTGTTGCACCGCAGCCAATCACGCGCAGCCACGTGTCGGAGGGCTCAGCCGATGCCGGGCATTGCAGTTACCTGAAATGATGTGAATGAAATGTTCGATTTCGCGGGCAATCGGGGTGTCACCGACCTCGAGTCCAGAAGCCAGGGAGGCAATGCGGCCCATGACCGTGTTATCGCCGCACTTGATCACGACACCACGAGCAGAACCTACAAGTTGGGTTTGCATTGTTAACGACGTTCCGATCTATGAATCACTGGACGGCTATTCCCAAAAAATTTACCCGGTTCCGCATTTTTGCATCCGGGAACGGACGATCACAGAAAAGCTACGCCTACGCCTGTACACTTCTTTTCCTGACTTCTGCATTAGGATGAAAAAAAAACATTAAAAAAAGATGCAGCAACCTATCGAGCTACGACCTGTCTCCCTTACTCATCGGATGTTTTTGTTCGTTCCGTTCCATAACCTTGCACACGTACAGCTGCGTGATGGTCTGTGCCGAAGTCTATCTGAACCTGGCGTAGGAAAACCGCAACAACCAGTCGGGGAACGAACAACTACCTACTGCACACTTTCCTTACTTGAAATTATCACAATGAACCTGCTGATTTCGCGGCTGATCGGCGTCTCCCCATCTTCGAGACCTGAAGCCAAGGATGCTATTCGCCCCATGAGGGTATCGTCTCCGCACAAAACGACAAGGCCCATGGCCGAACCTGCACAATACTGCAGCTGCACTACGGTGCCGGTATGCTTGCAAGAAATGCTAGCGCCGCGAAACAGTTCCTAACGCTGCTGTTGCCGATAATACGACTCTGGCACTCCAGCGCGGCTTAACTCTCTCCTGTGTTAACAGCTTGCAATGCAATCGGGCACACGAAGGATACTTTCCTGCACTAAGGTGCTCAATTAAACATGAAAACTGATCGCATTTGAAGTTCATGTTTTGAAATCTCAAGCTCTGGCTTTCACAAGCTGCATTAAAAACTTCATGCTGAACCAAACAGTACTGTGGATGTACAGCAATGCGCACTTCATTCTGCTTTTCTGGGTAAGTATTTCTGACAAACAAGCAAAGCTGGTGAACTAATTTACATCTTCAAATATTCTATAGGTATGCATCTTCGCAATGTCGAAGATATCGATTGCAGTTAGGAATCGACATTTCCACCGGGAAGCTGATTAAAGCAGCGAATAAAAAGGCGAGTGATACTAGCAGACCATTCTGAAAAAGAGAAACGTTTTACTGCGCAAAATATATCAAAACTGCAGCATAACTTTCGCAAAACGTAAAAGCAAATATTAGATTTACTTTTGCAAAGTTCACCAACACTACGAAAAATCAAACAACTATTTTTAATGAAGGCCACTCCAGTGTATCGTTGCAAACACGACTACGCAATGCATCAACATATTTTTAATAATACAATGCCTGAGAAGACGGTTGTAGAACAACACTAATGTGCTTACAGTGCATCGACAAAAATACTAACCTTCGACGCAGTTGGTTGAGAAAAATGCAATGTTCCTGGTTTCGATTGGATTGTCGTTTGTACAATCGGGCCCACGGCTTTGCGGTTCCGACTCGCCAGTCAAAGACGAATTGTCAACCTGACATTAACGCAGGAGATGAGCAAACAGTCAGCTTCAATCAAAGCTCATGATCGTTTTCGCGTTATACAATTTCAATGCCAAGCTGTCATGATGCCAGCCCAACGTGATATGAGGTATAAAGGCTCACAGTTGTGGCATTCCGTATGATTAAGGCGTCTACGAAGTAACGAAGGCTACATTTAAGGCTAAATGCGCTCAGAAATGTGGCGAACCAACGTACTGGTCTAGCAGGTATCTTTCGCATTATGTAAAACAGGGGTCTCAAACACGCAGCCCATGTGGCCCGCAAGGGCGTTTCGTGCGGTCCGCGATGCTTCAGGGAATTTTCAAATAAATAACATTTACGTTATTTAGTTTATTCACGGTGTTAAAAGTGCTCGGCTAGGGCGTGAACAGATTCTTTTTTAAAGAACATAGAGACGGATAAAAATGATTTGCCTACAACTTAGATGCCTTTCCCAGGAAATAAGATGTAAAAGCCGTTTCTAGTAAGGTTCAGGTACAGGCATGTTGCGTCAGCGTCATAATGCCGTCCTCGGAGCAATTTGCGTTTTAGACCCCTGATGTAAAACCTGGTAATTACTGAGAAAGCAACAACCGAGATGTGGAACATCGATACAGAACCCACCGTTCAAGTACAGCACTGAAAAATTGTTTCCTAGAACCTGTGTTTCTTTTTTCGCTGAGACATCTCGGTCATTTGCCCAAAAATAGTATTAAAACTCGCCGTAGCAGTATTGACTAGCCTATCTTTTCAGACATTATGACCGAATTGACTCCCTTTTTTACGGTCATTTAAAAAAATTCGGTATGTGACCGAAAAAACAAACCCAGTCTAGAACGCCAGATAAACGGAGCTGCAAAAGATCAAGTTCAGTGTCTTTCAAGACTTTTGGCCACACTTCACTTAATGTAAGTGAAAATGCACGTTTCCGTTCTCTTTCTGCTGCAACGTTTCCAAAATAGACAAGTTTTCCACGAACCGTCAGGCAAGCCAGCACGCAAATGGTCCTTGAAGCGGTGGGAACGGAAATGAAACTACCGCGCAGCATTGCTCACACACGTTTGCGACAAATAGAAGGCGAACCTGCGTACGCGTGAACCTCAAAAAACATNTTGCGTTGTGAACTGTTTTTTATTCTGAGGCACGTCTGCGCTGCTTCAAATATTGAGATCTTCGAAATGGAATGGGCACGTCCTATTTAATGCATGCAAAAGTTGCTATCTACGAATTACGCGAGCCTAGTACCTTCATTCCATGAGCGCTGATGATTCGCAAATCAGCTGGTATCCGGTCTCCGCCTTTCACTTCAACAATATCTCCCAGTACCAAGTTTTGAGCGAGCAGCTGAACTTTTTCGCCGTCTCTGACCACCAGAGCATGCTGATGATTTGAAACAATCGTTAGTTCTAAATGTGTGTCATCCACAAAGTCGCACATTGAAGCGAAACAACGTACATGCCAGAAAAATAAATTTGGTAGAAAAACACCTCACTACTTACTACTGACTATAAAAAGCATGTAAAACAGCTACGAAGCTTAGGCTAGGGCCGCTTCCCTGTTGGTACATCAAGAAAGTCATCGTAAGGAATGTTGCATCAATTTAAGCATCCGCTCGTTAGATGGAACAAAACGGCGTGGTTTGTTCCCACTTTACGTGCAACTTGTTTCTAGCAGTAAAAGAATAGACGCACTTTTTAATTGAAATCTACCATACGCGTTGTGGGTCAGCGCAGCGCCATGTAAACCCCTCATACCGTTAGGGACGTGGGGGTGTTAGACAAACATGTAAAGTAAACAAATCTCAGTGCTTCGCACAACCAACACTACGAGAATTCACGAAGTGTTGGCACACTGACAAAGCAGCGCCAAATCAGAAGTTATCTAAGAAAATCGCAAACACAGTACACTATCTGACCTGGGGAACCATGTTCTTGAAAGATTCCATGATTTTCGAGCTTTTAGATTCTTGATAGTATTGGAAACAACCCGTGACCAGTACGACGACAGCAAGTACAATGCCAAGATAAAGCTGCAAGAAAGCCACAAGCTCAAGACATGAAGAAAATACAGAAACTTGTGTTACACTGAGCTGCAGCTCAGTTACAAAATAAAACTAGCATTTCAGATCATCCCTAGCATTACCAAATGTTCTTTAAGCTTCGTAAACGTTGAAGGTGGGGCATGATATTTTATAGCATTTAGATTTAATACGTGAGTGCGCTTGGCTGAAAAATTTGGCTAGAACATGAACCTATAACTTCGTCATTGAAATTCGAAGTACAGCAGAATATCTTCGTTTCTATTTCTCAAAGTTGGTCAAGCAAAGAGATATCGAAAAGATAGACCTCATGCTTTGCATAAACACCAGGACACGAAATGTTTGACGCAATCTCCGAGGTATAGATAGTCTACTGGCCAGGGCATTGTTAAATGATTTCCAATTACAAGGGTAGCATTTAGTAGTTCAGTCGGCGAACGGTCCCGTTTGTGGTGGTAAACAACTTGCCCGACTGCTCACACTTGCTTGTTTTGTATGTAATTATCGGACAGTCGAAAAGAAGCACGTAACAGTTAAAGCGCATTATCGAGATAAAAGCGCGCTGATATCACCGCCCGCACGATGCACAATAAATGTAGCGTGTTTACCGTGAAAGTGGCCGGAGCTTATAGCCAGAGGGCAAACAAAGAACGGTTCGAGATGTACAATAATAGGTGTACCAGCGATGACCATCACTTACGTTGTCCATGTTGGGGTTCTCGATGTTGGTTGCTTCGAGTATGTAGGTGAAAAAGCAAAGGATTGACCCAATCCAAAGCAGGGTAGAAAAACCGCCGAAGAGATTCTTGCAAAATTTTATCCATTCTGGCGTCGTTTTGGGTGGTGTCAACGCGTTGGGTCCGTCTCTTGCCAAAATTTCGGCCGCCCGCTGCTTGGTGAGGCCCTGAGTATTTAAAAACCGTCACGCATTATAAGCGTAAACCAACGTCAGCTGATAACTGCTCAAGAACATGGGTTCACAGTAACCTTTTCGGGGTCTGTTCCTAATCGCTTGTACAGCTCTTCGATTGGAACCCTATGTTCGTCCATCTCCAACTCCCTCTTCAAATCATCCATATCCTTCTTCGCCTTCTTTCCTTTCTTAGCCCCCATTGCTTTTTTATCAGGATTCTTAACTAAAACGTCAGTCTCACCAGGAGCAGCTTCCTGGAAGGTCGTCTACAAAATAGCAAAAGTAAAAACAGTTGAAAAAAAACAGAGATCTGTAAAAATCGATTCGATTCAAGTGATGAGAAAGGGATACTAACACACGTGCTGAATCGAGTGATAGTATATCATGCGGGGCGTGTTCTGATAAAAAGCGCACTATAACTACCGCAAGGGACAAAACAATGTTCTTGATGAGCTCTGGAGCCATTAGCTTGCAAGTCAGAATATCCTTGCACATTGCCTCGAAATTTACGAACTAACTTACTTTTTCTGGATAAGCATTTTAAAAGAAAATGCCAACGGAAAGATCGCATATCACCGTATTAAAATATGAATGGGTGAAAGAAATCGAATCAATTTTGACAATAAGATTTAAGTCTATACTCTAGATCAGTGGCTTTCAACTTTTTTCATGCAGCGACCCATTTAGCAACCCGGTTTAACCTAATGACCTCCTTCCGAAAATTACAAGTCAAGTATATTAAATGCAGTTGTGTTTGCACAATAGAAAATCACAATGACTAAAAATAACGTACGATATCACTGTTGAACAAAGACTCATTTATATTTATGCATATGCATATCACTGTTGAACAAAGACTCATTTATATTTA
>JGI24158J21664_10004965_pt1 | contig 17269 bp, 9 predicted proteins | sample Ectturendosymbi3_FD_21664 | JGI IMG/M metagenome (IMG submission 21664)
AGTTCTATTGCTATGCACAGAAGATGATAACAGTTGTTATCGAAACGTTTGCAAGATGTCAGTTGTATCGTTTGCTTTGGCCGTAGTATTTATTAAACGTGTAAAAACATTGTAAAATGGTACTGTAGCAGCTCGTGTGCGGTACAGTAATAAAAAGCAATACTGTACGGCACAGACATTAGCTGCAAAGGAAGTTGTTCCAAAGAGGAATTATGAAGTCACAGAAGCCTAGATTGCAAATATATTTGTGTTTTTATATTTTAATGTTGTGGCTCTTTCTAACTTGGGTTTTACGATATGCAGCTCATACATAGAGAGCAGGTGTTTAGCTTCTCCTGCTATATGCTAAATGCCTCACTGAAAGGTGATATCCAGAGACAGGTGAAATGGCTATACTGTGCAGCAAAAAAGGTCAGAGGCACATTCGCTAGGTGCTCACCTGTAGTAAAAACACTTTAATTTGTGCTTATTACATGCCAATGGAATGTGTGCTTGCCCATTGTAGAGCAAATACACACTGACTAGTATGAAGCGCTTGATATGTGTTGCCTAAAGGAATACAAATTCTGCATTACATACTCAGAAATGTAAGTGTTCGCCCACGGTCCATGTCAACTGATGCAAAAAAATTAGATCTTGTCACTCAATATCTCAGATTTTGCTCAAACATAATAATCAAAAACAACTTTTCATCTTGATTTCAACAAACTAAATTTTTAGCAAATTGGTTAGGGTTTCATGAAGTTATGGACTATATTAAATTAAGCACTTTTGTGGTCAACAATGCAAAACAAATGCTCTGAAAATCATCACCTATTTTCAAAACCAAATTATTCTCATTGTACTTGTTAAAATGTTATGAAAATTTGAAATTAGGTTGTCTCATGTATCTTTTCCCCACATATGAAGAATAATTGCAAAAATCCATAGTTATCCCAGTTTAGGAGTAAAGGAAAAGGGTGGTACTCAAAATCAATCATGCATGACCAAAATTTTGAATGCTAATAACTTGATGTATACAGGTGCTATTGATATTATTTTTAAGGAAAACTTTAGGTACCCGGTATGGGCCTGTAAGGACCTGAAAAATTTCTGACTAAATTGCATAGATATTTCCCTTGATAATTTTCTCTGATTCTAGAGACCTGATTTTCACCCGAATTATGTCCCCGAAACACTTTAAAAAAACCCTGGCCTACATCATCTGAAAGGTTTTATTGAAGAGATTTATTCACAACATATCTTCATGTTTTTTGTTTATTTTGAATAAATGAGGTTGAAGTGTTTGCATGGAATTTGAATGTAGCTTTCTATATCCAGTTTGAGGTATACAAATGCTGTTTTAAAAATTCATACATTTAAGCAGTGAAAACTATATGTTTGTAATGGGAGATGGAATTAGTTAGAACAACTATACTCTAAACCAGGGATCGGCAACCTACAGCCCACAAAGCAAAATCATCCAGCCTGCATCACCTTTACAAATTGTAGTAACTGTATGGCACGCCTAGTGGTATTATATTTTATGAGTCTGCCCTCCTTGCGATTTGTTGTAGTGCATACTTATGAAGAACTACTTGAGGTATGGTGCTTTGCTGTAAATGTACTGTATGTCGTATTTTGGGTTTTCCTTATGAACTGTGAATATCACAGTAAATCTGATTAAAATTCTATAAATTCCTAAGTTTAACAACATCATAAAAAGCAAAGGGGATGAAATTGTTGGTGGAAAATTAGTACGACCTACCTACCTTGTAAAATTACTTTTGGTCCAAGACTAAGGAAAGGTTGCTGAGTCCTGCTATAAACAGTTAAAAAGACCACAAATGCAGCGAGTATAAAATCAAGCTGCATTACAAAATTAGCACTGTCATGGTCAGTGGTTTTCAAGCTTTTTTGTACCGCAACTCATTACAACCCAACGTTCTCCATCCTAGGCTTTTTTTCGACATAGACAAAATAAAAATCTAAGTCAATTCAGTCATAATGTCCAAAAATGTAGTCTAGTGATTACTGTTGCAGTGAGTTTTAATGCTATTATGGGAGAAATGACTACAATGTCTCAGCAAAAATATCCAGCCATCATCTTAAGCTTGAATGAAGCAAATGTAATTTACAGCTATGTACATAAAATATCTATTCAAGACATCTCTAAAAAAGGTTCACAACCCCTCAGGGATTGCAATCCCCATGTTGAAAACCACTGCTCTAGCTAGAATACATATTTTTCAGTTGAAGTCATGGCAAATATATTACTGCGTGCTGTTCTCACATTTTGTCTATGCTGATTGTGATTTTTTCTTTTGTCTTATTGGATAGATGATATTGCCCTTGAACTGTTGCCAATGTTGGTATATCTATTAAACACAAAATATGTTGTAGTAGAACCCAGCATGTATCACCTTGCTGTGGCTAATGGAATGAATGTGCTGGTCCACTCAGATGCGTGAACTCTAGTTGCAAGACGTTTTTGTCTTCGTCAGTTTCTCTCACCATACCCAGGTCCTGCCCTAGCAGGTGTGGGGTCCAATGCAGGATCTAGGTGCGGGGCCCCACTGAGCAGTGGTGTTATTATGTCATCGTGCTATGACCTTTTTGATGAAGATATTTTCACAAAAAACTATATGACAGGTTTTTTCAAGGTGTTTTAGGGACCCGATTTGGGTCCCTAAAATTTAAAATCGGGTCCCTAGAATCAGAGAAATTGAGTCCCTGCAGGTCCATAAGAGGTACCTAACATTTTCCTTAAAAAAAAACCTTGTATATGATATCAAAAATATGGCAAATTATTGGAGTTGACTGTATATTGGCTACATGATATCACAGGGGTTCCCAGCCTGGGGTACATTTGCCTATCTGAAGGGGTACATTTTAAGTTAGGAATACATGGGAAAATATATATTTTTTAAATATTTTTTGCAAATACAGAAGTTATAGAAATTCTAAAGTATAGAAGTTCTATTGAAAATTCAGTGGACTTATGTTATGTTACTCAGCTTTTTTGCCGCAACAAATTTGAGGGATGCATGCTTATCTGTCGAAATATTGGAGAAAATGGGCAGAGAAATGCTGGGAACCCTGTGATAACACAACAGTTTCTTTTATAGGGAGTGGGCATAGCTGATGCGTCTCCCAGCTACAGTCATGTTTATGACTAATAGCATGCTGTTGTTGTAGACATCAGACAGCGTACTGCTACCACTTGTAATCAAGGTGAAAGTTATAAAGGAAGCTCTACAATGGAGCGGAAAGTGCAAAGTTATGTCAACTGAACCAAACTGACAAGTAAATTGAACTTGCAATGCAATTACTTCGCTCTTGTTGAATGACACTTTCGTTTGAAAAACAACTGATTTGGAGAAAACTTTTAACATTAACTGATTGCTTATCTCACTTTTGGTAACCACAATCTCAGAAGCATTCTTGCATAAAGGTAACGTCTGGGCACATGATCAACTATCCGTTTATGAAGCAACACACGAAAAAAGCAGACTTCATAAGAGAGCAACCCATTCACCTGCCCTAAATTCTCCAAAAGCCAAAGCTTATAGAACAGATCTTTCTCTGACCATGTAACCGTTACTGAGTTTTTTATAGAAATTTTATAATTTTCAAAGTGCAAAGGTAGACCCCGTTTTTATGTCTTAAAGTTAATTTGTTGCAAATGTACAATAAATGTGCCCTTTCACGTAGGCAAATATACCCCAAGCGGGACATGTACCCTAGGTTGGGAACCTCTGTTACAGCACTTACTCATTAAGTTTCACTATGCATGGACTTGGAATGCAAACTGTTTTCATGAATTAGAAATGTAAGGTACAAAGATATTTCAACTACCACGTCACAGTTGTAGAACATTTATCAAACGCAATATATACTGTTGTTGCAGCCAATGGCCCAACTATATGGACAAGTACGTACGGACTGGAACTAATGCTTTGTAATGTGCATGGTTGATTGATGCAATAGAAGCATATAGTCACCCAATTCATTGATAAACAGGAGTGAGTGTACTGGATGACATTTACAATTTTTGCCAAAAACTTTTCGAAAAAAGAAGAATCTTTCAAGAACTGAACAACGTTAAGTTAGCAGAACTGCCATCAAAGTTAATATGACAGACACTCGTCTTGACCTGTTCATTGCGAGTTGAATCACCACACACCTTGTTTGCAGTAGCTTTTGGTCTACTTCAGTCTCAAATGTCACTAGTAACAACCAAATTCTATCCACAGAGAGTGGGACATGGTGGAGCACAGATATAATGCTCAGCATGAGAATTGAGCACATTTGATAACATTCAATAATAAATAGAAGAAATTCATCATTCATTCACTTCAAATGCCTGGTGCTTTTTCCAAAGTTCTATTGTATGTATTTTGTGAAACAGTGGTCTCAAACTCATTGTTCTAACGGCCAAATAGGGAATCTTAAAGTGACTGAAGGATTGCATGACAATGATTTTTGTTACATTGATTAAAAAAGTCAAAAAAATATGAAATAAAAAGAACAACACTTCACAACTGTAATTTTATCCATCACAGTACTTGTTGACTTACTCGTTAGGCACTTTAAACAGCAGAAAATATAACTAAATACTTACTAATTAATTGAAAATTTCAAAAAGCATTGCAGGCTGCACAAAATATTCTCACAGAACACACAGGGCTTGGAGGCCACATGTTTGAGAATCCTGTTGTAAAATTTCTATAGGATGATAAGAGATTGTTGTAGTTACTAGCATAATTTCAGCATAGGCGCTGAGTTTGAAATTTCTACAAGAGTGCAAAATCCATGACATCACAAAATATGACATCAAAACCTGTGATTTTTAAGTCTTTTATTCCATATTTATCTGAAAAAGACTCAATAAATTTCAGAATAATTGTCTTAGTACTTGTTAACAAAGAACTGCTCAATCAAAAAATAAAAATTAGTGGGAGTTGGGTGGATGCCCGCACTCCCATACTCTGCACCTATGAATTTGAGGTGCTACTGGGCTGGTTTTTCTTTTCGCTGAAACATTTCAGTCATTTTCTGCTGAGACATTTTGGTCACTAAAACATTTTGGCCATTTGTCTCACAGATGTATTAAAACTCACCACAACAGTGTTTTTAGCGTGTATTTTAAAACATTATGACCGAAATAACTTCAGTCTATGACAAAAAAAAACAGCTACTGATGTGCAAGTTATTCTCACCCCACCCCATTCTTAAGCATCTTCTCATTTTTCTGATGTGTAACTGCTCTTTGTTTTTCTTGAGTAAAATCCATGGGAATTAAGCCTTGAATTTGAGCTAAACAAATTAACACTTTTGGCAACAGCAGTCCTGCATACAGGCAGTGTTTGTTTTGAATGAAATACCTGGTAGTCTGCTAATGAAAATCATTACCAGAAAAATTAAAGATGAATATTACAGACCATGGTACCTCCATGTTTCTTTCAAATGTCTCTTTCAATGAACTGTAACATTTTGGAGTCAGTTTAGTTTTACTGACTCCAACTGTGCCTTAACATTGTTTTTTGTTTGTAGCTTCATCTTAACTCCAGCGCAGTAGCTCCTCTGCCATTTTCCCTGACAATAAGTTAGGTCCTAGTTAGAGACTTTTTTCCTACTGAGCAAATACCTGTGTTGATATTTATACAGGAATAGGAAAAGAAGCATATTAGGAAGTAGGTTGCAGTGTATGGCTAAAGTGTCTTTGTTAATTTATTGTTGTGATGGCTGTCACACATGTATTTGGAACTGTTGAAAACTCTGACAATGCAGCATCAAGCTGTCCAGTCAATCTGCTTGGACCACCTTTGGATTTATCATTCAAGTGCTTGATGACTAGCAGTGGTATGCTATTACTTTGTGTTAAGGTTAACACATTTCAGTTTGAAATGCTGCCCCAAGTATAATGCCTCACCAATGCCTTGGTGACTTTTGTGAAAAGCTGGTTGGATTTGAAATCAACATCAATTTCAAAATCTGGCTGGTCTCACCTGTGGAGGCAACGCTTGGTTGGCACATGGTGTGCCACTCTTGATTTTGCCCTGATGAAGTTGGTTGTGTATAGTCAAGGAAACGTTGGCAGTGTCCGTTTTACATTCTATCTGATACACCAGTCGAACTTTTAGATTAGATATACATAAAGTGAATGAAGTTAAGCTGTCAACAATTTTTGCAGTAACTACCAATCAATGGAATCATGGTGCACAGAGAAGAATTCTCTGTTTCAATAAGAGTTTCAAAAGAAATTCTGAAATTTCAGCAGGCACGAGTTAGGATTCCTAACTTAGGAGTGCATTTTAAAAAATAATTCAATTGGATTTCCGAAGTCGGATAAAAAAATCCTACTCCGACTCCACCCAAAAACCTCTTGACTCTTTGTGACTCCGAATCTGCAACCCTGTTTCGCAAATCCACAGGGGCAAGAAACAAATCTGGTACCCTCATGTTTGAGCCTCAGGTGTTTCAGGAGCAAATGTACTGCATCAAAAAAAGTACTTGCGACACTGTTGGGTCTTTTCGGCACCCCTCAATGATTTCGTGCCTGGGGCATTGTGCACCCTCATTATGCCCTTGGTTTCAGTGACGCAGTATGCTACTGCAATGTGTTACTGTTGCATCGGTTACTCAAGTGTTACATTATTGTCTAAACCAGGGTCTCCAAGCTATGGCCTGTGGACCCAATCCAGCTCACGAAGCCATTTCATCTGGCCTGCAAAGACATTTTTTCAGTTATGAAGAAATAAAATTGTTACGAAACATTTGTTGATTTGGTAGAATATAACGGTATCAGGACAATTGCCAACTGGATAACTGCCAACTAGGATAACCGCCAACCGGACAATTGCCAAGACTGACAGGGGCAGGTATGTGAACTGCACCCCCTGGCAAGCTAAATGTAAAAACTGGACCCCACTTAGCTTATACGTCGGTATTCAGTATTCTTTTGGTTTTCAGTAGGTTGTTTTTTTTGTGTTCGTCAGAAGGTTTTGGAGTGTTTTCTGTTGATATTGGGTTTTAGTAGAGAAATCACATCCAGATGCACTTTCATTATCTCAACTTTTTTCTGAGCGTTGGCAAGTGGGTCCCACTATGGTGGCTAATGAGCCCCTTCAGTTAAGTTTTCCCCACTGGCTGAAGTTTCTAGTTACGCCACTGCCAACAGGACAACTGCTAACTAGGACAACTGACTCAAGTTATGTTTATTATTTTTATTTTGTGAATTCAATCCATTCATTCAAAAAAGATCATGCAAAAAAACTTTGAAACCCCTTTCAAGCGTTTCTTTGAAATTTACCACCATGGCTGTTTTAACTAACCAAGTGTAATTTCACCTGACTGAAGAATCGGCGCGAGCTGGCTATACATTTGACTTGAGGAATTGATGACTAGAATAAAAAGATGTTTTAAATTACTTGGATTCAAGACACGTCTCTCTCACATCACTGCTACTACGAACGGATAAAACCAATACTATTGCTTAGGTTATTGCTGTAGGATTCCGCCTATAATTCGTGCAACCTTAATGAAATTAGCGGTCCAGCGCTTGACTGTCGTCAAGGCTTCTAAGTTAAGAACTGAACTTCAAGAATTCAAGTCGGTTCATCTTTGACTCTCGAGGCTGGAGCATCAGGGACAATGGCTTGGTGAGCGTCTCTGACGAGCAACAATGATCAACCTAGAAAGCAAATTGAGTGAACCACGGTCATTACCACTGGTGCCGGCTGCCCTACTTGCCTTAGGTTTCTCTCCAACTAGAAGTGGATATGAATTGGTCTTATGTTGCGAAAATTTAATTACATCATTTGACAGTTGCATTTCAAATTCTGTTTTTAGATTTGATAGATGAAGCGAAGAACTGCCAACAAAACTTAAGTCGCTCGCCCAAATCCGGAAAGTTTCTTTGCAGCGCCTTGCGGTTGAATAACAATTCGCTTCATGATCTAAGCGACTTCGACACAACTTTGGAACACATTTTGGAGAATCCTATGGATCTTGGATGGCTGGACATGTCATTTAATGAACTTCATGATATTGATGATGTAAGTTAATGATTTTCGACGCTTTGGAAAACTACTGTTCACCAGCAAGTCCTCAAAAATAATGCGTTTTCCGGATAACAATGGATACAATGAAGGACCTATTTGGGCAATTAACACAATCGCACTTCTTGTAAATAACTCGTAATTACGAAGTGGAAAATATGACTCAACTTATTTTGTAAAATGTGTACGGAATCGAATACCTGTGCACGTGAGCACGTCTTTATGGAACTTTGTCCTGGCTTAGAGATGGTTGCTTCAGAAATTTGAAAAGATTTGTAAGGTGCGGGTTTGAATTAGTGTGTGAACTCCAAGAAAGATGATACAGGTTGCACAGACGTAGCCTGCGGGGCATTGGTTGGTTAGCCTCTGCACTTTCTGGACAAACTGTTCCACAAAGTTTCAAGAATGTTCACAAAGAGACTCTCGAAATGCAATCTAACGTTCTGTCCTTCAGCTGTATGAGACCCTCCTGTACCTGAAAATAGTGACACTGGAATTTTAGTAAGTCGAGTGAAATTAGGTAGAACTTGGATAAAAATTTGCTGGATCCTTGTGGAGTTTGGGCATGATTGATCGAAAATGTGGCGGCTAGTGAGAACCTGTTTTCAGTCAATCGAACCTATTCACTATCAAAAAATGGATAAAGTTTAGGCAAAGTTGGGGTGGTAATTGTGAAACAGAAAGTTGGACAAAAAAGTATAACTCATATCTGTGTAAACCAGGGGTGCCCAAAGTTTTCTAGGGATAGGCCGCATTTCGCTATTTGTAAGTCTTGGCGGGCCGCAGTACATCGTAACTTTTGCCCGTAAATTTCGGCTTAAGCTTTAAGATATACGCCTTTTCCTACTCCTTTGGTTCCCCGAAACGTTTGGAAATACGTAAACTGCAAGCTGCATAACCTGTGTTCCACTAGTGTTAATCTGACTTCGTTTGAAGCAGGAATGCCGTAAAAGCACTACCACTAAATTTAACAATACAAATGGCGTCGCCTACCGGCCATACTGGTACGTGAAATTCACTTTGCTTTACAAAACAATAAATGATTATTACAAACTATACAAGCCAAGCACGTAGGCTTCTTTGCGTTATTCACGCGTTATGAATATCAACAATGGCTACATTTTTCGACGTTAGCGGTAAAGTATTTGAAGCGGCGAATTTTGACTTGTTGGTCTTGTAGGCTAAAAGAGGCCCGTATATAGGGCAAGGAGGTTTGGAAGCCCGCTACCTTTGGGTTAGTTGCACAACAAAAATTCAAAAATCTGGGAAATAAGTGCTAAGTTGTCTTCATCATAAGCAATATAACAAGTAAATTATAAACCCAGTAGGGGGGCGCAGAAATTCTTCACACGGGCCGTATTCGGCCTGCCGGCCGCACTTTGGGCACCCCTGGTGTAAACTATCCAACCACTTACGTTCCTACTTTGTGTGAGGGAAGCAACGAATATAAACCAATCTTTAACACCCACATTCCAAAAGAAGTCTTCACGTTTTTTTGTTACACGACATGCTTATGGTGGATGAGCTGATCTTAAAACGGCGCTCTTGAAATAAATCGTTTTCTGTATATACTCGGAGATAAATAATATATAAAAAATAATATACGGATGAGTCGCTGCTCCGTTACAGGCGAATTCGTGGTAACATTCCGATGCTCGCTAAGGCAGTTTGAGAAGCCTTGGTGGAAGTGTTCTGCTATATATTTAGCGTTGTAGCGTTCTTCGTTTGTTTCTTGGAATGCTAAGCATTTGTGGACACTTTTTACCGGTGAAAACTTAAACGATACCTTCCAAAAGACGCCCTATTTGCTGCACAAGATAAAGGGGTATCCCGACAATGCAGAGTCGCAAATTATAAGTCGACAATTTTAATCGTAGCGTCGCACTAAGAAAACAATAGATGAAAAACGTTCTTTTCGCAAATCGATCTTGTCTTCTGCTACTTAGTCTGCTAATCAATTGTCTGTGATTTCATAGGAAAGCTAAAATGTAACATAAGCATAATCTAAAAATCTCAAACTTTGAATAAAGTATGAATAATGTTGATTTTACAAACACGGAAAAGAAAAAGACTAAAGCAGTGGTGCCCAACCTTTGCTGTCCCAAGGTCTACTTTTCAAGCAGTCAACATCCCGAGGTCTACCAGTCCAGTGTCAACATCACAAACCTATACACATCTTATCCAGCCTGCATAACTAACTTCACAAAACTTTTCTTGTTGTCACACAACCACAAGATCTCACATGTCACATCACAAAATCTTCCTCTCTCAAACACACACACACGCACACACCACAATCTGTTTGAGAACCAAACAGAAAAATAAGCCAGACAAAAAGAAGTGGATCTCTGAGTTTGAAAAACTGCAATTGCCTCGAACCGTAGTGGGACACTTGGCACTGGAAAGGGCTAGCTTCTATTAATCAGGAGTATAGCAGCTGGTTGCAAGGCGTAGGTAAGCTACAAGGTTGTTATCAGTATTTGTTGATCTGTACTTGGGGTTTGATGTTCATGTGGGAGAAAGCAGACTCGCAAAAATAAGTTGATCCAAAAAGAGCAGTCAGGTTCAAGGCACATGTGAGATCGGGATACTTATCCGCCACCAGTACTTATCCAGAACACTACATGCTCGCCATGTTGAGCAGATGTTGATCTGGCTTTGATCTTATAGTCATTTTGCAATGTCAGAATGTCATCCTCAACTCAAGCAGAGGCGTAACGAGGTGAGATGGCGCCCGGGGCAAGAATCAAGTTTGGCGCGCCCATGTTTGAACCTGAGGTCTTTTGGAAGCAAATGCACTGTATTGAAGAAAGTAGCCTACTTTTGATATTGTTGGGACTTTCCGGCGCCCCTCACAGTGATTCGGCTCTCAGGGAGTAATGCCCCTGTCCCCAAGAATGGAGTTTTCCAAGTCGAAAAGTGACTTGACTTTCGTGGCAATGTCACCAACATCAATTGGAGAGAGGCAGCTTTGTCTCTTTAACAAAACCCACATCCTTTTCTCTGTTATGTCCTTGCAGAGAGGGAGTAGATCTTCTTTGGCGGTCATGTCTTCAAAAACCATGCTGATGAAAAGACACAACTGTGCCACATATCAGTCGACTCGTCAAAGTGGAGGAAAAGGCACTCACACGCTTCTCCACATACATAGCCATTCTTTCGCGTGCCTTGTATTGCGGGAGAGTTCCACTTTTTTAATGGATTTCACGATCTGTGCTCTATTTTTGAAGTGTTCAAAAAGGCTATCTGCTGCCTCGAGAAAGGCTTCATTCACAATATTGCCATCTTTGAATGGTTTCCCGTGTTTAGAAAGGACGTGACTGACTCGATAGCAAGGAAAAGTTGCCCTGTGTTTCGGTGAAGACTGACTGCTGTGTTGAAGCTGCACTTTCGAATCCCGCACTTTTGTGGCACATAAAGGTTTTGGCAGGAAAATCCCTTTCGTAGCTCTTTTCTACTGTTTTAAAATGCCGCTCCAAATTCCCTTACTTTCCACCGCTGCTGTTGCACTGCAGATCAAATAAACAGGTTTTGAATGAGAATAAACAAAAAATAATCTTACCCCATTTGGGGTGAAAATGGTAGGTCTTGACTCGTTTCACCTCAGCCATGTTAACGTTCACGAGGGCGTAAACGCTATGATCGCTAGCTGCCAGCAGGGATGCAATAAATTTATTTGAGGACGAGTACAATTTAAATCCCAAAAGCGCTCAGTTGTTTGAAGGTAGTAGCCCACTATGGCGCTTCATCGCCATAATTTTTTTTGGCCACAAATAGCCAAAAAAATTGACGAAAATACAGCTTATCAGTAGTTAACATACCCAGACATGTGCAAAACCACACAAAAATCATTTACCCACTGTACACTGCACTGTTATCGGATTGAAGCGTGAGCGATTCGTCGCCCTTGGCTTACCTTCGTGAACGCACTTGAGAACTCGATATTGGGGCGTTTTAACACTGCAAGGACTCAAAGATTTTTTTCGTGCGTTTGGCCTATGGTATTGCGAAAGCTGGGGAATAGGTGAAAATGAAAAGGTGAAACCTGATTCCACTACACAAAGGCGCTTTTTGTAGGTGTTGTTGGAATCGCCGAGATGTGATTTTATTTAGTGTAATCCGAAAAATAACAGCCAGCAGAGAAAATCGTGGAGAACTGCTGGGCGATGAGGTCATGAAAACCGCATCGCATCGTAATTGCAGGCTTCTACAGGGCAGGACATGGGAGTTAAGTTTTTACATTGCAAACCCACTTTGTTGATTTCAGTCACGATCAGTAACCAGTCTGTTCTCTGCAGTACAATACAACAGTGTCAAATATGAGGTTTCACAGCACTTTGTAAGTAGAAATCTATGAACAGTGGGTAGGCTACTGCTATTCACCAAATTGCAACTGTAACCTGATCCACAAACTTTTATGCCACACTTTATGCTACTCCATGTGTTCCATTATGAACTGAGGAAATCATAGCCGCATAACTGAGATACAAAGTTCAAAGTGTAGCCTATACTGAAGTCATCCACTTCCAATAGTAGACCACATATTTTGCACAGAGGTTGAATCACTCTACTATGCCAAGGTGTAATGAAAACCAGTTTATCAGTATTGGGATAATAGTCCTTCATCCCAATATGTGATATCTTGTAACCTACCGAATAATCTTCCAGTTTGCTCATCCGATTCAATTTTGATGATTGTTTCCCTAACGAGGTGCGGTTAGCCTACAGGCAAAACTATTAAATAAATTAATCCGTCATTTTTGCTACATATTAGCTTGAATAGGCTAATCTGTTCCACGGCAGTGGTTTTAGCATCAAACAAGTACAGAAAAGGTTGCACAAGACGTAATGCAAACCACCCAACCTCTTTTCCGCTCGAATCCCTCGTTATCGGATTCCCAACCTACCTCTGCTAGTTGGATTCGCTGAATCGGGTATGGCTGAAAAAATGCGCACTGAAGCATTTTTAGCATAATACTAATACTAAACCAACAGCTTTTCTTAGTCTCAGTAACCAGCACAAAACTTTATCCCGCCATCAGGACACATGGCCGGTAACAGCAGGAGACCTCCATTGTTAGGAGTTACAGAAATGTCATAACGCCAGTTACTGGACCACGTTACTTCAGAGAGGAAATCTTTACAATGCAATTATTATAATAAAGCAAATAGACGATTAATTAGATAGCCACTGTAGAAATAATTTTTTCAATACAGTATTTTCCAATAGCCCTAGCGGTCGACTTGGGATCAGTCCGCGGTCTGCCAGTAGACCGCGATCGACCGGTTGGGCACCACTGGACTAAAGCATGCTATGTCAGCTACTCCTGTAATTATGCGAAGGATGGTAAGCTTGATGTGTGTTTAACATTCTGGCAATGTGAGGAGTATTGGATGGAAAACAAGTGTCGGGCTAGAATGCATGCACGGTATGTGATGGAAAGGCAACGAAGTTCATAGGAGAAGATAATCACGCTCCAAATGGTCAACACAAACAGGTTGCGGATGTTTGCGCAAAGATTAAATTAGAAGCAGCCAAGTAGGTTACAATCACAACAATTAAGCAAATCATTATGGAAGCAACAGCCAATTTGATATCAAATGCAGTTGCGCAAATTCCTGAAGAACGTGCTATGAAACGTATGATTCATCAAACTAGAACACAAATTACAAAATATTCTAGTGGAATCTCCCAGCCTGATGCTTTCAGTCAACTCTTGGTAGCACTCGTCGATCCATTTTTCGCTGAATCAGCGCTCTTATAAAAGATGACGAAGCCCAAATGGAACACGTCTTATAGCTGGCCACAGTCCTGCACCCCGAACGAGGAAATACAAACATTTAAACGGATCCATCGCATAGTGCAACAGTATGGTGTCCGAACAATCGCTCAGTGCGAAGAATTGCTCACCAGTAATGTAGATTACTTCAGTGTAAATATTTTTATTCCATTGTCATATGACGTTTTATCTATAATTTTCGTTATTTAGTTTGTCTGCTTTGAAGTGCTTACTTTGAATTTGTGGCTGTGAATTTACGACTTGGAATTGTCGTAGAACCGATAAAGGCAAGTAACATAATTGGCATAATCGTCAAATAACGATAAAGGACTCTCAATGACATGAATAGTTTAACTGCCTTTTACCAATGAAGCATACATTTGTTACCTTGAGATGACGATGTAGCAACCAGAAAAATTAATGTGATAGCAGTAGTCCATAATTATTTGAAATCGTTCTTGCGGTGACAAGCAGGCTTGAGAAATGTTTTTGCGCTTACATACTAATCTGAAAAGCGAAAACTGTCAATTACGTAACTAACAGTGGCGACAATCTCTTGCGGGCTGCGTGTGGAGTAAGACCACGAAACCACTGGTTCCGCAGCAGTTAGAAAGTGGAGTAAGTCAAAAATAGTTTTTATGATGAAAGACCAGTTGTTACCATTAATTATTACTGATACATTTAAAAACTTCCAGATAATAACCAAATACAAGAATTTACGAGTTTTATATCTTCATGGAAATGCAATCGACAAAATTCAAGATATTAAGAAGTTGTCTTCTCTTCCTCAACTGAGAAACTTGACTCTTCACGGCAATCCTATTGAGCAAGCCAAAGGTTACAGGCAAGTGTATTTCACAAAAGTGATTTTCTGAAGAATGTGCTCAATGATGCTTCAAGCTTAAATGCGTTATTCCTTTACTGATATTAGTTCCGTCTAAATCAGGGGTGGCCAACCTGTTGCACATCACACGCGAATTTTTTCAAACACGAGTACCGATGTGCCATACCATCGTCTATTTCTTGTAACGATGTTATTTCACACATTACTGATGTACCAGGTAATATTGTTAAATGCAATTGGAACATATGGTAAGGCAGTAAACAAATTTCACGTTTACTGACATTAATGAGACGTCTGAGGTTTTGATATCTCAGGCGGGATGTTTTAACTTTGCGCAAGTGAAAGCTTCCATAGAACTGTGCATCAGTAAGCTCTCTAATGCCACTGCTAAATCCGAGCCTAAAGCTAACTGAGAAAAGTTTGATAGTGAATTAGGGGAACGCTGGATGGTTTGGCTGACTCGTGTGTATCAAATGGCATGGCGTTTTGGAGGGGTGCCGAAATATTAGCCAATTGATCCCCACACACAAAAACGGAGATAGGAGTGAATGAACCAACTACCGCGGCATCTCTTTGCTAAGCCTCCCAGGAAGAGTGTACCCCAAGATGCCGCGAAAATAATTGAACCAAAGCTGGATGATACCCAGTGCGGTTTTCGTCGCGGCCGTAGCATTACAGAACAAATTTCCACTCTCCAGCAAATATTCGAGAAATCTTGGGAGTATGCAAAAGACTTATACACATGGTTTGTCGACCTGGTAAAGTATGTATATGGCTGGGTTCCTCGTGAAAAGCTTTGGGGGGTGTTGTGGTGGGAGTATGGTGTTGACGGGTGCCTCTTGCTGGCCGTCAAGTAATTGTATTCTAGTTCAGAAGGTTGTGTCTCTGTCGACGGACTTAAATCACAACCGTTCAGCGTTGGTGTTGGACTCCGACAGTGATGTGTGCTGTCACCACTCCTCTTCAATAGTCTATCAGGGTTCTTCACACTACGGCTCGCGGGCAAAATCCGACCTGCGAAGCCATTTCACCCAGCCGCAAAACACATTTTGCCAATAATGAAAGTATGATATATGTACGAAAACTGTGCTGATTTGGTAGAATATAACATATCCCGAAAAATCACTTTACATAAGATGTCTGGCCCTCGAAGTGTTGTCCAATAGCTTATGTGCAGTGCCGTAGCAGCCCAACTCTGGGTCCCCCCAGATGCTTACAGGAAGGGCCCCGACATGGGGAAGTGCCGCCCTGGGGCGAGTTGAAAAGTGCCGCCCCGCACTTTCGCCCACCAAGCCACGGGTTAAAGCAAAGTCAAGCCTTTTCGGACGGAATTATTTCATAACAATGCATCATCAGGCTGGAATTAATTTTGAAAATTTCACTGAAGTTAAATTCCGGGACATTTTGCTAACCGGGACAGGACAGACGTTTAAACCGGGACGTATGGTAGGTCCAACCATAACCAAAATCTAAAACCTAAATCTACTTTTAGGTTCATACGTGAAAGACCGTTTGCTATTCTTTCTTTTCACCAAAAGTGCCGCCCTGAGGCATTGCCCCCCCTTGTCGGGACCCTGCTTACAGGGACCTCCCTAATGGTGATTTATATAAAAAAGTTTTCGACGTCATGCTACATCTTTAGGCCGAATGGCATTCAAAACAAAATATCGTAATAATCCACTGTTGCAACCTCTCCGGTGGTGTAACGTTGATTGTGTGATTCACCACGAACGGGATGTGCGCGAAGAACAAAAATATGTATGCGTGGCGCAAGCAAGCAATAGTAAGAGAGATTGTGATGCATGATCTCTATGGGGCACCGTTCGTAAAAATATTATATCTGACAGATTTAGCACAAAAACTGCTATCTCTATGCATATTTAGCTATATCTGCGAGCATATAGCTATCTTTGCATGCATTTAGCTATCTCTGCGCGGATATAGCTATCTCTGCGCAGAGATAGCTAAATGCGTGCAGAAATAGGTATCTCTGCGCAGAGATACTGTAGCTAAATGCGCGCAAAGATATCTATCTCTGCGCAGATATAGCTAAATGCGCGCAGATATAGCTAAATGTGTGCAGATATAGCTATCCCTGCGCAGAGATAGCTAAATGCGCGCAGAGATAGCAGTTTTTGTGCTAAATCTGTCAGATATAATATTTTTACGAACGGCGCCCCATAGATCTCTATTGTTGCTTGCTGCCGCGGTGCGAAACTTTGCGCACATCCCGCTCGGGATTTCTGATCGCAACAAAATGGTGCTGTGACCAGGATGTGGAGGTCGTACCGAGTTCAGCCTTCACACAAAGAACGGTGTGGTTCGTTGTAAAAAGGAGGGGATGTTGTTGCAACCTCTCTGGTGGTGTTGCGTTGATTGTGTGATTCACGACGAACGGGATGTGCGCAAAGAACAAAAATTTATATGCGTGGCGCGAGCAAACAATAGTAAGAGAGATTGCAACGCATGATCTCTATTGTTACTTGCTGCCGCGGTGCGAAGCTATGCCCACATGCCACTCGGGATTTCCGATCCCAACACCACTAACTGCACTACGCTGTTTTGGGACAACTTAGCAATTATTGCTAAATAGACTCTTCTAA
>JGI24158J21664_10004966_pt1 | contig 17269 bp, 10 predicted proteins | sample Ectturendosymbi3_FD_21664 | JGI IMG/M metagenome (IMG submission 21664)
TAGTTTGTCTTTGCTGAAATTGGCAGTGTTTAATCTAAATGAGAAGATTCTTCAAAATCTGCTATTCAGCACTACCGAATTCTGATCATGCTCAATCTTTGTCAATTCCAGTTGCCAAGATCTTGTCAGGAGAAAAATAAATGAACACAATTATTTTTACAGAAGTACAGTTTCAACAAAAACTGTGGAGCCGGAACTCAAATTTCAGGCTCCAACTCTGGCTCCAGCTCCAGGCATCCGAAAACGTTGGCTCTAACCCTGCCTCTGCTTCAATACGTAAAAGATTTTGCTCGGGCTCCAATATGATTTGGTCCAATGAAAACTGAAGAAAATTGTATTATTTTTACAACCGTATTATTGCACCAGCATAGATGAGGTGTCGCAAAATGATACATCTCATGGAAAGAAGAACATGTGCAAAAATTTGCAGAAGCCTTGATCTATACACAAACGAAGAAAATTATGTACACATACCTATATGACAACGCACGCCGTCCCGCACTACTGTAAGTTAACTCGCTTGCCCCACAAACTAGGGCTGTGGAACCGGAACACAAATTTCGTCTCCGGCTTCGACTCCACCATCTAAAGGTTTTTGGCTCCGACAGCGGCTCCAGCGCCAATCATACACAATTGCTTGGGCTCCAGTTCCGGCTCCACAGTCCTACATGGCTTCAACCCAGACACGTCGCTAACCCGCTGCGCTGCAACAAGAAAAGTCTTAAACTTAATGTTTGCCCGTCTCTACACACGTCAGTCTGTTGTTCTTCCAATATACGTTGTAGAAAGCTATGGCATTTTCACTGTTGTGAGGTAATCACACAGTGTCAATGAAATGAAAACAGTTTTTGAAAATATTTCCAGAATTTGTTTACACGCAGCATCAATGGATTGAATTTGATTTAACAGTCACTAGAATCTTCTCTGCAGACTAGACGATACCTTCCACAGCTTATATCACCAGCAAGCTGTTTAACCCGGCAGAAATTTTAATCTGCACCGGAGGGAATACAGCGCCAATACCTCACCATCAGTTCCACGTCAGATGCAAAACGCGCGAATAAATCTTCCCCGTGCACGACCCTGCAGTACATGCGACGAACGACGACAAGAACCCCAATGTCCACAATTGCAAAGTTCTGCACACAAGCACTCACCTGTAGTTTCTAACCGCAGCTCGACTTGGAAATAATTCCGGCAGCATACGTTTGAGCCTCACAGCAATTTGACGAATCTCGCTGTCGCCATATTCGGTCTGATTCTTGTCGGTGTACTCGTTTACCCAGATTTTCCAATTTTTTATCGCCTGCCGGTGTCAGACTTACATCAAGTAGAATGATCAGCAAGGTATTATAAGTTCAAAGCAAAATTCTAAGAACTTAAATAAATACATGTTGTATTTTGCAAATACTGCTCTTGAATGATTTATAAATTTATCTGTGACAAAATAAGCATTTTAAGCCGGACGTAAATGAAGCTAGATAATTTTTGCGAAAAGGAAACTTTTTCTGTTCTGAACATTGGCATGCGCCGATATACTGCAACTACTCCAAAAAGGTCACGTTGGCGTATGCAACAGGCATGGGCGTCGGACGGGGGGCAAAGGGGCTTGGCCCCCCTTGATTTTGAAAATGACATTTTGCCAATACATTTTTAGCAAAAAAGGTCGTTTTCTTAGTCTCGAGAAGGAAAAATTAAATTTCACCACTTTTGACCCCCTGGAAAATCTTTAGGCTACTTCCGGAAAAGTTCGCAATTCACCCCCCCTGGAAAATCTTTCCGACGCTCATGGCAACAGGAACTACGCTTAGCACTGCTTTTGGGTAAAGAGTTAATTGATGGATAATTAAGTTGTAGAACCATTTTCACGAAAAGTACTAATATGCATGCAGGGTTAACAGTTTACAAGAGGCAGTAATCCAAGAAGCAGTGAAATGAAATTTAGTGCTACATTTCTGATCGGGGCGCTTTGTGCTATAGCCTGCTTATCTCTGCACTCTCCTGAAAAGATCTTTGAGATGACCAGCTTCAAGTGAAATTATTTTGTGAGTAGTCAGAGTGACTGACGGGACTACTTGTCAGAATACCTTCGGGTTGGCTGTGTATGCAATTAAGCTTTGTTCAATGTAATTATTGTTCCTTGTAAGCCTCAAGATGCTGAAACTTGGCGTAAAGTGTTGTTGTCCACAACAAGACGTAAAGTGTTGTTGTCCACAACAAGACGCGTCCTGTTTATAAACTACAAAGTAAAAACCTCATAATTGCCTTAGCTCCCGTTTTCACCAGTGACTGCAGCTGTCAAAACACTTTTTAGCCAAGGAACCAAATTTGTGAAGAGTTCTGCATGTGGAACCACGGGCATTTTGATAAATTCCATATCACTGCAAAAACTGTTTGTTCTATTTTGACAAGGATATTAAAGGAAGCCAGTTACTTTTGTAGTGCAATCTAGCAACAAACGCAGATTTATACTTTTAGCGTTCGCAAGCCGCAGGGAGGCTGAGGCAGCGGAAAAGTCGAGAAGGCGAAAGTTTGAGGCAATAGTTTCTACGAAGACCGTAGAACAGGGGTGGGCAACTAGCCGCCTGCGGGCCACACGTGGCCCGTCACAGTGTTGTCAGTGGCCGGCGGAAATATTCAGGAAAATTCTTCAAATCTGAAAGTTCCTCAAACTTGCTGTACCTGAACAGCGACTTGCGTCTATTCCATCGACTTACTTCTAAGTCCATTAGCATTTACAGCCCTCGGGAAAATGCTGTTGTCTCAAAGTGGCCCCTGAGCCAACTTAATTGCCCACCACTTCCGTAGAGCATGTTCGAATGTAACTTATGCTAACAAATAAATAACCGAGTAGAGATAACTTTAATTGTGCAAAAGTTGGGAGTTTGCGGTTGGTGGAAAACTGCGTTTGAAATTGCGTTTCTGTGACCTACTTTTCGTGAAGCGCACGTAATGTTTACTATGCATGCCTGAACACATTTTTTAAATGTGAAAAGGCAATTTCAGTTGACTGTCATATTTCGAAATTTGTTTCAGCGGATTCGATCAAGTTGCAGGGCCGATGTGGTGTATAGACAAGTTGTTTTAACTGAATAGATGGCGCGACACAGTGACAAATAATTTTATTTCTATCGGGCATCTAATAGCAGAAATCAGAATGAACTCTAAACATAAAATGAAGCAGCTCCAGTTGGTTCAACAAAATAATCTGTATACGAATGTTTCGTAACATAAATTAAGAAGTGTGATCAAAAAATAAATATTCGGACTGTTGAAAGTATCAAAGCGATCCCCACTTGAAATTGATGGGTACTTCCCTGTGTGTTAGTTTCTAAAGTCTGGTGTGTTTTTTTTTCGATACACTTCATCGAGGTGGTTGATGTTTGTGATGACAAAATGATTGAAATAGTAACATTTTGAACACTCGTTGCTTGATTTCACCATTTTTACTGAAAAGCATTTGCTGCCAAGGAAACAAAACAAAGTCATTAAAGCAGTGTTGTCAAGCATTTGACGTCTCTCAGCGTAGAAAAAGTGCACACACAATAGAAACATAGGGTCGGACCTGAATGTCACGAGAACAAAGTGTTGCGTGGCCAGTGTGATTCACTTGCTTTGCCAATGTGCGAAGCCTCATCTGATATTCGAGGGAGTCTCTGTGAGGCAACCTCGCTCCATGACGTGTGAAAAGGTATACATAAATAGCAGTGCAGTTCTCTGCAACACATTCAAAATTTCATCAGTTCACTTCTATGTATAAAGAAAGTTTTTTAGATTCTAGTCGTACATAATATTAGTGAATGGCAGAATCTACAAGAGAGAGAATGATGACCTTGAAACAAATCCAACGCGAGTCTGGGCAAGGGTTAGGTAGGGTCACTGAGTTGCCCAGTCATCAGCAGGCCGGACTTAACATCCTTCAGATAGTCCCGAGGGAAGGCTCGGCCAACACGTTGGTTTCAGGCTCAGCTGCAGGGGCTGCAAGAGTGGAGAAATTTTTCCCACCTGTCCATACGCTCCCAGTAGGCTGCCTGGGCTGAAGGCTAGTCTATCGATAAGCCACCGGGGTGAAGATACTTATGCATCACTGGGTCCAGGAAAAAAGTCTTGACAATTTACCTAACTTTTACAAAAGTGCACCGGCTTTAAACAGGCAATAGGTTCATCAAAAGATCATCAGAAACTCTTCCTTGTTAAAACGTTTGATTTACTGCTGTCTGAGCCTCGGTTGAGCACTATGAAACTATGAAGCGGGAATTCGGGGCTCAGAACAAAGAAATTATAATTTAGTGTGTGCTTCGCAAAGTTTTAAAAAATTTTTAACTGCCGGTACCTCCTTTTAGTAAATCAGTCAACACACAATAGGCGTAACTGAAAGTGATCAAAAACGAATCTAAAACTTACCTCTTTGCGTGCGACCAATTGCATTTGGAAAGTTGCCTCTGACTACGTCATACAGCGTTCTTTGTCCGAAGTATTTGTAAAAGCTGGAGCCAAACTCGACATTGTCCGAGCAAGCAGGCCCACCAGCGTGGCAACACGCCGCGCCACACAATAATATTAAAAAAAGTTGTTTCATCTGGTTGAATCTGCCCAAGTAACAGATTTTTAACAAATGTTGTTTAACCGTTGAGTGATGACATATCAAACTGTCGGTCACCATTCACATAACATTGGGGCTGTGACTAAACTAAAGTGGGCAGTTCGTGAGTAACGGACGTCATGTAACACGTTGACAGTAAAGAAAACCTACGTTTCGGGTGCACACAGGGACGCCGGAACGAGGGTGCATGACGGGGGCACTGCCCCCCTGACCTTTGAAAGTGGGGGCAACGGGGGCACAGGTGCCTTTACATAACAGCATCGTAAGTAATTTCATGATCATGAAATTACTTATGATATTGTTATGTAAGGGCACCTGTGCTCCCGTTGACTACCATGGGTGCTCTTTTACATTGAATTCAAGCAATAAGTAATTTCAATTTCATGAACAGTATCATAACTAATTTCAAGTAAGTAATTTCAAATACGTAATTTCAATTTCATGAACAGCATCATAACTAATTTCAAGTAATTTCAAGATTGACTTGAAACAAATTTATTGCAGCTGTCGTGCACACATATAGTTCAGAATGGTTTTTATAATTTCTGTTGTTAGTTTTGAGGTCAACATTGTTGCTGAGCATGTAAATGCGGACAGAATGACTATCATGGGTGCGCTTTTTCATTGAACTCAAGCAAACAGTTTTGAAATCGTGGTGCGTGAAAACCATGGGAATATGCCCCTCCCTGGAAATTGTGACTAAGAACCAAAATTTTCGAGCTCAATTCCGATTAATTGATTTATTTCTTGCAACGACAGTTTATTTGCCGGTATGACAATCACATTGCACAAGAGCCAGATTCACTGTTCTGGTGTCATGCAGTGATGAGATTGCAGATCACTCGTGCCCGCTCCTTTGCCTGCAGGGGCAAGTCAGGGTTGCCAGATTGGCCTTTGTAGGCCAAATGTCAGAAATCTGGCTTCAAATTGGTTGTCCTAAAAAATTTTATTTGGTCTTTTGGCATCATCTCAAGTTGGTTAGCCTTAGAAATTTGTTTGGCCGTTTGGTTCTTTTTTGGCTTTTTTATGCTGAAAAATTTACCTCTGAAGGAAAATATTACTATTCCTTTTTTTTCGGCAACACGAAACTTTTTTGATAAATGCTGTATCAGACTGACCCGACACCTACGTTCTCATGTAGGTTATATTTGAGGGGTGCGAGTTTTGAAATAAAGTTTTCGCGTAGTGTGTATTGCGTTGAAAGCACAAAGCAGGCTCAACGCTTGCAGACTGGTCTGTGTCTCCACGACATAAATGCGACAATGATGTCGAAGAAGTGGAAGAGCTCTTATGATTCTGGTCCTAAGTACAGGGTTGAATGCAAATGACTGTGGCATGGGTGCAGCAAGGCGCCGATGGAGCAGTATGCAAACTGTGGCACACACCCGAAGTGTGCGATCTCACAGTCACAAACCATGAAAAGTCAGAGAAGCATCGGTAATGAGCTTCAATACAATGCCAAAATTGCCTTAATCTCAATTTTGAAAATAAATTCTTATTATTTCTTGTAATTCATATGTTTCTCTGTGACAAAGGAAGGGCAATATCACAAATAAAGTTTGTTTTTTTTCTGGCTTTTAATCAATTGGTTAGGCTCTTTTTCTGGCTTCTTTTTAGCACTGTTTAGCTTTTTATTGAAATTTTCACCTGGCAACCCTGGGGCAGATTGCCAAACTTGCGAGCGGATTGCTTTAACGTTGATCTTTAATGTGTAACAATAACATGGCAACAGATCTTCTAATGTTCACTTCAAGTTACAATATTGGAGTTTTGCCGCATGTGACTGTTGAACTCAGACGTCTGGGCAGGTACCGGGTAATGCAGCGAGACAGTGACTGCTAATAGCGGTAAGCAGGGACGCCGGAGAGCGGTGGCATTGCCCCCCTGACCTTTCAAAAGAGGGACAACGGAGTAGGGTTGCCAGATGTGTTTTGTAAAAATACCGGCCATTTTGTCAACAGTGACAAATTTAGGCTGCATTCGTAAACGCATATTTTAATGGCACTGGATTCTCGAAAANCATTAAAAAACATTTTTGACATTTGCATTCATTATTTTCGTGTTATTTTCTTTACAATTTCANGAAGCTTCCACAATGGTTGGTTTGAAAAATTTTCAAACATTGTACAAACGTACGCATTGTGAGCATAGTCTATAGCNCTATGNTAAGCATCAGCAAACTAACCCTTTTTTTCATTAAAAATGAAAACCGATAACTGTAGTGTTTAATGTGGCGGAGGCGTTTTCTTAAATTCTAAAAAAATAATGCACTTAGTAAAATTCCAATTTTACATGNACGGAAAGTGAACTTCTNTCCGTACAATTTGATGCCATTTGCNTTTTTACGGTAGTATTGCNTGTATGAACACCATAGCACCAGGGCCGGATTACCATTGGGCAAACCGGGCAAATGCCCGGGGCCTCGCGCTTGAATATCAAAACATTCCTTTACTGGTTTTTCATGTATTTAAGCTGTTCACCACGCGTCAGAATTGTAGAGCTTGTTGATTACTCCGTTTAGTACTGAGGTCTCAAACTCAAATTGCTCTGAGGGCCAAATGAGGGCTTATAAAGCAACCCGAGGGCCGCATTATGACGCTGACGCAACAGTGGCGGTACGTGAACCTTACTAGAAATAGACAGGCTGTGCACATCTTATTTCCTGCACAAGGTACCATGAGTTATAGGCAAATCAATTCTAAACGTCTCTGCTTAAGTATAAAAAGAACTTGTACAACGGTGAATAAACTAAATAACATAAATGTTAATTATTTGAAAATTCCCAAACGGCATCGCGGGCCACACAAAATGCCCTTGTGGGTGGCGTGTTTGCAGGGGCGTAACGAGTGGGGAGAAAGGGGGGCGCAATTCCCTGGGTGCCGAGTCACTGTAAGGGCGCCGAATGCCTGCGGGGTCGCCAAAAAGTCCAAATAATGTCACAAGTACTTTCTTCAATACAGCACATTCGCTTCCGAAAGACCTCAGGTTCGAACATGGAGGCGCCAAACTTGCTCCTTGCCCCGGGCGCCATCTAACCTCGTTACGCCCCTGCGCGTTTGAGATCCCTGGTTTAGTATGCAAAAGGAAACTGACAACTTTGGCATTATCGCTTCTGAGTGACTTCAAAGAATTGAACCAAACAGCACCACGCTTTATGACATCAAAATCAGTGCATCCATGGGCGTCCGCAGAATTTTTTCCAGGGGAGCAACGTCGAAATTTTGCTCATCCCTTTCAGGTTGACGATGCAATGCAAACGGAGATTCACAAAACGCTTTACTCTTTTTACCCATTAGTCTGTGCAGGCTGAACCTCAATTCTCAATCTTTTGTCTGAAATGTTTTCTACACTTCTGCTATCAGAAATGCTTGATCTTTTCATAAACTACCTAATATCCATTTTTTCGAGAATTTTCTACAAAGAAGTCATAATTTAAGAATGATCAACGACCAGAACAACATGAGCGGTGAGTCTCAACCGCTCATGTGCGTGCAAAAAGTGCGGCGTCATGATACATTTCGTAGCTGACTTTCAAAAAGCACACATTCACAGAGTGACAGAGGTCAGGGTATCTTCAATAAGTTCGTTACTAAGTATTCTTCGCAATCTAACGCCTTTGCAATTACCGTACAATGCGCTGATGTAACAATTAGTTGCGAAGTTCTTGTCGATATCGTGAGGGTATCAGTCTTAGATCAAACGAAGCTCGCTGTTGTCCACTCCATCACGGAACAGATGTAACTATTGTAAAGCTCCCATCGTAAAACTTGGGTCAAGTAGTACGGTTCAAGTTGCTTTTGCGTGAATTTTGTTGAGAACATTTTTTTGGAAACGGTTTATGTTTTAATCTGTGACTGCGAGAGAGTGTAGAAATATCTTTCCTCAATACACAAGTGAATGGGCGATTTGTGCACTGAAGATGGTCAGAGAGTCTATGACAAAAATGATTGTTGTGTAGTGTCACGGCAGCAAAAGATCGTTTTTTTGTGATACAACTTTCTGTTTGAACAAATTAACCACTTACGAACCGCCGTACATGGTCACCCCCAACTGTCTGTAAGGTATAGGCTACCAATCATATCAATTTTTTTGTTTTTGACCGGTGCTTCTGCAAAGCTGAAACGAGGGCATGTGATAGCTGGGCAGTTGTGCTAAACGTTTAGGGGGCCTCGCGGTAACGACTTTGCCCGGGGCCTCGCGTTCATTTAATCCGGCCCTGCATAGCACAACTAATATTTTTTTGCGTGCTACATTCACTTCAGTTGCAACAAACATTTTCTAGTTCACCTGAAACTCTTCAAAAAATTTCTCTCTATTTTCTTGACCACTAAGAATGGCAGAGAGATGAACACACAGTTGATTCGCTGGCCTTTGCTTCAGCCAGTCATAGTCCTCTGAAGAAATAATGTGAAAGAAATAATGCAGCTCACGTGATTGTGAAAGGTTCGCTAGTGTCCACAATGTTACTGTCGTCGTGTTCATTTCCATGATTTTCCTGTATTCTGCCTGCTATAGCCTGCGGTAGTAGTTCAAACAATAACTCCACCTACGCCGGTACACGGTTAATTGCCAAAAGAAATGCTCATGCAGATCACGTTTAGGACGACGGAAGATGCTAAGTGTGACTAAACCAGCTATGTCCAAACCAAATGGTTTACTGAGCCAAAAAGTAAGTCACTGTCTTGACCAGGGCCGCATATTGAATGACATACTATTGACGGCCGCGCATTGAATGGCTTATTTTGATCTTAGCAAACTAAATTTAGCTTAGGCTAATATACTGAAACCGTTCGAATCCTAATTGCAATGATAACAGACGTGATAGAGTGCCGCTGAGGACCACCTGCATTCAAACGTCAAATTCAAAATTATCAAAATAAGGACAGGTTGTCGGTATGCAGGATACTTTTACTACAGCGAACACCTAGACTGGGCCGCACAAAACCTTCGAATGGGCCGCATGAGACCCGTGGGCCGTGGGTTGGACATAGCTGGACTAAACAAAGGACGAGTGAAAACGACGAGACAATGAGTGTTATCACATGTACATCGTTGAAGGAACTGTGCTGACAAGATCTGCTTCTAGAGTCATTACAATTTGAGAGGTTCTGCATTGTAAGGTTGCCAGAACCCCCGTTGTAAGGTTGCCAGATAGCCGGTCAAAATATCGGCTTCAGGCACCGATTTTCAAAATATCGGCTTTTNACTGGCCTTTGCTAAATTAGCAATGAAATACCGGCTGGGACGGTGAAATATCGGCTATCTGGCAACCTTACAACGGNGGCAAAAGTGTCTTTTTCATAACAATACGATAGGTAATTTTATGGTTTGTCAAGATCGAGTTGAAACAAATTTTCTATAGTTTCTTTTATTATTTTTGAGGTCACCATTGTTGTTGAACAGTAGCAAGCATGATTGGTAACGATTTTTTGTTTTTCATAAGTTTCTATTGCCCTCAACGTTTTTCTGCCCCCCCCCCCTGCTCTACGGATGTTCCGGCGTCCCTGGGTGCACAACTCAAATGGGGTTGCATGCCATAGTTTTCATTTAATCTAATCCTGTGCCGCACCATGTTCATATAATTGTTGGTATTGACAAAAATAAACTTCCAAATTACACCAACACTATTTGAAAAAACTTACATAAGAATTTCATGCCCGAAAAAAACGCTGGTTCGAAGACATTTTAGTTTACCTAACCGAGTTGAAACATTTGTGCTTCAAAGGGTAAATGGCAATACGCATTACAGAAACTAGCCTGTAGTGTAAATAGACCTTTTGATTCAAATTATTACGATATAAACGCGAATTACACTAAACCACTCGCGTGCCATTTTCAAATCTATGTCGAGTCACATTTGGCAAGCGTGCCTTCCTGTTTTGTTCACCCTTGTGTTTGAGCGCCTTGCTACACGTACTGCAAAGTTTTGCATCTTTTGAATATGATTATGGCGTACGCATGTATTCAAAATATAATTTGAATTGTTTTCAATAAAATGTTCGGTAATTCAAAGATCTTACCCAGGAAATTTGCATGATTTAGTTCATTAGAGTTTCACTATTTCCACTTGTTTCTCATCTGGCAAAGCTGAAGTAACTGGAAAGTAAATATTCTCTTATAAAAATTCGAAGATCCAAAGAGAAAAAGAAAACTAACTTTAATTTCAGCGATGACTCTTTTGCTTGTAAGTTGCCGTATATAGGCGATCATCTTATCTAACTTTGAAGTAAATTTTAAACTTGTAATGCTTGAACAAAGCAAAACACCGGGCGATGCTAATTGGTTTGCCCTGCCGCGAATGTCTGAAACCACCAAACAGTCATTTACCCTTTAAGTTTAAGTCTCAAGGGCCACTTGTTTCACCAAGCTTTGCAATTCCATAACTCGTCAGTCGATTGAGCTAGCCCTTTCAAGTCACGCACGGGCCACTTTTTTGATCCGTAAATTTTGATTGGCCATAACTCCTGAACCGATTGGGCTAAAAAGCCTTTGAAAACATTCCTGGATGCGGGAAACATAGGAAAATCCAATAAACTCAACAAAAACATACCTTCACATTTAANATTTTTGAGAAAAACTCATATTTGTGCATTTGTCGCAGTGATTTTTTGGCAATTTTCAGATAAAATCCAAAAACACNTTCCCCGCACCCCGTTTAGCCTTTCCNATCCGGTTTTTGCGCTTCGCCGGCAGGCGGAGAACCCTAGAACACCATGTGTTCAAAAAAGTTGTTTCGGGCTGTTTTTTGGGGGGAAAGTAAGGGGTCCAAAAGTGTGGGTTGGGTCGGTTGAGTTTCAGATAAGGTTTTGTGGGTCCTGATAAGAACAGGAGAGGGGTTAGTGACTTGCTGAGTGGCTTAAAATGCTCTAGGAGCTATTCTGAAGCTTTAGAGACCTTGATTAGCCTACCAGCCCAAGGAGTTGGGGAGTTATGACCAAAAACAGACCAAAAAATTGGCTCAGCCACCTAGTGAATTTTGTGATTTTCTTCACAAATAAAATTTTCCTGTCAATATTTTGGCTTGAAATTTGGTGGGACGTTGTCACACACCCAAATACATCTTTTCTGCAACTTTTGTGGGGTTTGTGGGTACCGACTGGCAGAAAAGTGGCTTGCAGCTAAAAAAAAAGAAATCCATGGTTTTTGCCGCCTTGAACCCTTCACCAAGACAAACCTCAACTCTCTTGATCACTATTGCAAAGGTAAGGTCTTTACCAACATTTTTTGTGTAGAAAGTTTGTTTCCAACGTGTTTCGTTTAGGCTCTGTAGCCTATTGAATGGACTCAACTAGGTTTTCTAGCCTGCGCGAAAAACGTGTTTTACTCCAAAACGACGTCACAATGACGTCACAGGTGGGCGCAACCTACCTTAAAAGATGGGGCTTGGTTTCACAGATCCAACGATGCCTTCACTGACTCCCTAGCTAAACCCATTCAGAAGTTATGACTGATCAAATCTGGACGCGTCGAAAAAGTGGCCCAGTCGATTGAGCTAGAGAGGTTTTCAAACCATCTACTGATTCATCAAGTCGTCTAGTTCAAATTGAAAAAAATTTTCGTTGTGGATTCTCTGTGGGTGATGTCATAATGGGGCCATGTGTTTGCGACTTTTTGGCTGAGGTTACCTGGCCCTGGGCGCCAACTCAACGAGCCATTTTTTTAGCTCAAAGTATTTTGGAATCTAGACTATCATCCTGAGTCTTTAGAGAACTTGATTGGCTTTCTACCATACCTGGAACCAAAATTATGGCTCAAAGAACAAAAATCGGGTAAAATTCATGTCCCACAAACGCTAACCCTGGGTGTTTTTTACTACAGACCATAACTCGCTAGCAGATTGAGCTAGATAGCTGTTGAAACCCTCTAAAGATGGGGAAAATCTTGTAGTTTGCAATAAAAAAAATTGTTTCAGATTTGGATGTCGGATTCTTTGTGTATGTTTTCATGATGAAAGTATGTTTATACATATTTTGTTTGCATTTGGATGAGGTCATCATCTTCTGGGAGCCGACCAAACCAGCCCATTTCGTGGCTCAAAATCTTATTGGATTCTAGGCTATAACCCGAGTCTTTAGAAGGTTTGATGGATAGTCTAGCGTTTCTGGTTCCAAAATAATGGCCAAAATACCGCAGATTAATTAAGGAAATTCCCGCAAATTCCTTAGGGAACTCCTCAAATGTTTGGATATTTTTTTGGCATAATTTCTGAACCAGAAAAGCTAGAAAATCGATCAAGGGCCCTAAAGACTCGTATTATAGCCTAGAATCAAATAAAACTTTGAGCCACGAAATTGGCTCGTTGGATCGGCCGATGGCGTCATCAAACAAACCACAAAATATCTTCCACTCATGACGTCACCGACCAAAACCTCAAACTCAAAACTTAATTTTTTTTCATTTTAAAACACAAGACTTCACGAGTATTTAGAGGGTTTGACTAGTCCGCTAGCTCAATCTGCTGCCGAGTTATGGCTGGCCAAAATTTGACCTGAGAGGGCAAGTCATACCTTTCGTGAAAGTTTTTTATTTTTGTCAAAATTGGGTTTTTGAGCCATAATTCTTGGCTCCAGATATGATAGAAAACCAATGAAGAGCTCTAAAGACACGGATTTTAGCCTAGTTTAAAAAAAAGCCAAAAATGGCTCATGGGCTTGGCGCCCAAGGCCAGGTAAACTTGGCCAAAAAGTCGAAAGGATATCCCCATTACGACGTCACCCACAGAAAACCACGAACCCAAAACGAAAAAATTGTTTTTTCAATCTCAACTAGAAGACTTGCCAAATCTGTAAAGGGTTTGAACAGCTGCCTAGCTCAATCTACTGGCAAGTAATGGTCAAACAAAGACGTACCCACATTGGGCAAATCCCGGGACAGAGAGGGTCTGATCACTGAGATGAAGCGGGCGATTTTCTTTGTAACGCGCCTATAGGGAAGGTACAACGCCGTCTTCACGTCAGTAAAAAATTATTTCCAAATTAAACTTTTTTCTTTAAAAAAATCTGAGGACGCCTGTATTATTGCAAGAACGTAGAAATTCTCTTAACATGCACTGTAGTGATTGATTTGATATTGTTTCACGAAAACCAGCTTTTCTACTGTCTCCTTGTTTCCACTCACATTATGTTGGTAATTTCTCAAATGATATCTTCAAGAACAAGCCAACTGCTGTGTAACTCTTCATGAATATACTGCCGCATAAGAGCGTTTTCATCATCATACATGTGTCATGACCCCTCTCAAGTTCCAAATATTCGGTTTCAAGTGTGTTTTCAAACCTTTTGCTATTTTCACTTGCAGAACTACTTGAAATTAATGACCCTGCTATCTTTTTTNATTTCGATCTAAATATACTACTGTACTGAAACTACAGCGAAAAAACTATGAAACTCGATTCTTTCAGTCTTACCACATCTTNCGATTTTTAGGTTTCACCTCGCCCTAAAGTGCTTTGACAATCATACAGTCTGTGGGTTTCAACCAGGCTTTGCATGAGACACATGTTATTCTGTAATTAGAAAACCAAATCATTCGAATTCGTATGACTGCCGGCTAAAATGAGTTTTTTTGCACTGCTCATGCACAATTACCAGAATTCGAAGAGTTTGCAGTTTTAATCTAGTGTGTTTTCTCAAGTTGGTTGTGTTTCTGATAATATTTTACTCTGTCACATGATTTCTTCGCAGCAATAAAACCAACATCAGGTTGCAGAGTAAAACCTCACATTGCATCATCAGATTAAAATGATTGGGGCCAGAACTCGCTCCCTTTTCCGATAATTTCTATTTTCAGGAAAATCTTTTCGGCAACAGTACCACAAATGCCCACTACTTTTGACAGATTTCACATCACAGTTCCAAATGACTGTGCAAGTTTTGTTCAATGAGCTCCTACAACTTCCTGTCAGTCAGCGGCGCAATTGTCCAGCTATACAGGCTAATCACTGATGTGTAACCGCTTTGTTCAAAACTTGCGAATGTTACATACAAGCTTGTAGATAATTTAAAAATGTTTCCAAGCAGGGACGGATTTCAGAAGCGCGGGCCCTAAGCCATCTTAGTTTTTTTGGGCCCACGCAGGTGTGACCTGTTTGGCCGTTTGTCTGAAAAGCATTAATGTATGCGCCTATGGGTAGTGCCACCTCAAAAATCTATCTTGTATGTTTCCGACTTTGGTTCTACGATTACCTTAGGTCTTCAACAGAAATTAAAGACTTTCCTGCGTTCTTCTCAAAAACAAATAACAATGCATTTTTTTCTTGGAATTTATAGCGCTTTCGTGTAGTTCAGAAGTTTTCTACATTAAATTTCCGCGAATTCTAGTGTTTTTGTAGGTTTATTTTTTGGATACATACATTTTCATGCGGCACCGTCTTGCTGCCCTCGAAAATATTGTCTTGTTGTCGATCTGATTAGCTGTATGTAAACTCCTTTGGTGCAGCAGGCAGTGCACATATTTTATGGACCAAACAAGTACAATCCATCCAGTGGACACAAACTGCTTCTACTGATGACCACGAAAGACGTTTCGCTATAAACGTAACACACCATTGTCACTGATCAAGTAACCATTTCGTTCATGCTTAACCAGCGACAGCATGGAAAAATCAGAAACACCAAGATACTTGGCTGGAGATAAGGACTTAGACAATACCATTTTGATNTTCGACATTAACCAGGCGCTCAAAATGTTGCACCCCACGCATTTTTGAGGATGTGTAATGCTGCGCCTGGAATCTCTCTCCTAGAAATACACAAATAATTTGGTCACCCATGGTTATGCTCATTTTTATCATTTTATTTGCCAACGTATCTAGCCTTTTTCAGGTGAAGAAACAAAAGCTGTATGTAAAAACTGCCGCATCTGCGCGGAAGCAAAACCGCAGTTTTTTAAAACCTGAATCGCAAATCTTGTGTTAAGTTGTACGACCGTGGGATCGTGTAAGTGTCTACATCAAAGGCTCTATATCTGACCGTTACTGTATATCTTCTTATTAGTGTTGATGGGGACTCCCGTTGTACATTCGTTTTTCCATGTAAAAATATAAAGTCATCCACGGTAACGCAATGCTTTTCGTTGCTTTTCTGCTTGCTTGGTTTTCCTAATTGCGTGCATAGCGATAGAGACGCTGCTTTCGTATCTCGAGAAACTAGATCCTTCCTCACCACATGAGGCATTTATCCTACCTCAACCCCTACTATCCACAGGGAAATAGCCAGTGTGAATGTTCTAAACAAGCTATTTCACGGTCTATTAAGCTGTTGTTGCATAGTAAACGTCTTTCCGAAGAATACTGTGAAGCTGTTTTACCAGATGCTCTTATGCTTGTGAGGGTCTGTGGGCCATAAAGACTTGCACAGATCTTTTTATGCCTCTTATTATATACGCTGTACCATTTCAAGTACTTCAACGGCCGGGATTTTTCAAGAGGCGAAGAGGACAGTGCTCTCATCTCCGACTCCTGTAAAAACTCCAAAATCTTCCATGCAACACATACAAAAAAGTAGTGTCTATTTTGCCTCATGAGGCAAAGTTATGCCAGGACTATTTTGCCTTTAGTCGAACACAATTCGTTGAAGTGGTCACGTGACAAGTACAACGCAACAGGAGACAACGTGTTAGGGTTTAGCATTGTGGTTTAGCTTGCACCAGAGGTGATCACAGAGCCATAGGCTAGTACCGAAGTGCATTCTGGCCAGAGTCTGCGATTTTGCCGAAGTCGGGTTTGTTTATAAAAACCAGTGTCAAGCGAAATTTCTGACTTGTGAAATTTCTCACTTCATGCCATGTGCGCACGCACAGAGTAAGTAATATTCTACATGTTAAATACGCTGAGAAAACTGATGATTTGTGCTTACTGTGTGGTGTTTAGGTAAGAGTGTTGGATTAGGGTTTGGGTTAGGGTTAGAAAAAGAAAAATAATTGAGGTCTAAGACTAAGTCCAATATTTCTCCGTGCTTACAATTATTCCCGTACTGTAGCGTGTAGTGGATATCTGACATCTGACCAAAAAATTTTAATATAGCAACCAAAAATCAAGTATAGAACTCATTTGCAATAATATTCCCTACGAAAATATTCATAATGTTTCCGATCCAAACGGATAAAAACGGTATTTACTGAAGCGTAAATCTTGACTTCGGACTTAACGCGATCACGCGCCGAACGCGTGACCACCAGATTTGCGCGAGCACCGTGCACCGTACGATACGCCGTCACGTGACCACGACGCGACCTGTTGTGTTTTCCGCGCGACCTAAAATCCACCACTAAAATCAGTCTTACTCACGGTCAGGTGCGGAGCTAGGGGGGTGCCGGGGGGGCCACTTCCCCCCAAAAATTTTGCATGGCCCCCCAGTGGCCCCCCCAACATTTTCCGCGTGACATCATGCCACTGGAGTAGGTCTCTTTCTGAAAGTCCTACACAGACCATTGACAACTCCCCTTGTTGCAAAACTGGCCCCTCCAGTGGCCCCCTCAAATGAAAATGTCTAGCTCCGCCCCTGCTCACGGTTGTCATCGGAGTAGCATCTAACCTACAGGTAATCTGATAGGTTAGATCAGTGGTCCCAACCTTTTTAAGAAGCGACCCCATTTTAAACGATTGTGACGTCATTCTGACTCACAATGAAATTGAAGTGTGCAATAATCAAATGAAAGTTTCAGTGA
>JGI24158J21664_10004970_pt1 | contig 17260 bp, 11 predicted proteins | sample Ectturendosymbi3_FD_21664 | JGI IMG/M metagenome (IMG submission 21664)
TGAAGGGGTACATCCTTATCTGTTGAAATGCTGTAGGGGTACATGCTCATTTGTCGGAATGCTGAAGGGGTACATGGTAAGAAAAAGGTTGGGAACCCCTGTTTTAAAGCATGTGGCCCAATCAACGAACAAGCAGATAGTCGGTGGCCCACCGCTGTACAACTTCAATGCGACAACTGTTATACATCCACAGAGCAGAAATACAAACAAATAAAACAACTTTTTATAACACAACATGCACTACAATCAACGCGAAAACTGAGCCTGTTTCTGGTTAGAAAGCATACATATTCGAGGCTCAGTCCATGACAATGCACAAAACAAGTCATCTTCCAGGTAAAGCGTGCTTCTAAATTTTGTTTTCAAGGCAACAGGAGTCCCCTGTCTGCCTCGAATTGCGTTCAGTAACTGCATATTGTGGACAAAGTGGCAATTTCCAAGTCGCAATCATTTCGAAAACATAATGACAAAAGAGAACATATTATGACGTTTGAAGTTCAAGAGCTACCTATGTTTTCGATTAAAAGGTTCAACTTGCAAAACGTACTCAATTTCAAGAATACCAAGTCACAGAGGTGTGCAGCCTCGACCACACGCATCCCACTGATAGAGATTTGTAAGTAAGTGTTTTTTGCTGTGGTGTAATGGCTTCAATGATTGTCTCACTTATTTTCCCATTTTTAGTTTCAAATGTTTGGATTCTGTTGTTTTATACATCATATTCTTGGCAGTGGCCCGCGAGTTGTCACGTTTTTGAAAAAATTAGACCACCCTGACATATGATACTGTTATGAAAAGGCACCTCTGCCCTCGTTTCCCCCTTTTGAAAGGTCAGGGGTGGAATCCCCGCTCCATGCCCCCGTTCTCTGGCTTCCCTGTTGCCGACACCTGGATAAAATCCAAACATAGCTAACGACCCTTTCGGTGAAATACTCACAGACATTGGTCATGTTTTATAAAGTAACTGCCGTTTGACTACTTGCACTGGCAAAATGTCATGATGTTTCTCAGTGTCACTGTCAGACGCCAAGAATTTTGAAAGTGAGCAGACAACACGTTCAGTTTGTATTCACCCTACTATTGTATACAAAAGATCTTGGACGTGCTTTCTGTTTGTGGTGATGTTATAATGAGCTCTAAGTGATGACGTGACGTTTTCCGTCACACCAGCCTGGACTTGTTGAATTTAGGGACTCGACTCGACATATTTGATGATTTCTCCCAATTGAAATATTGCGCTTTGTGGAACGAAGACTTAATTCGAAGTCAAACACACGTCTTAAAATATCGTCCGAGTTCAGCACTCAATATCTCGATTGGTAGAAGTTCTTCCAGAAATGCTGTTGAGGTGATGTAAAAAATCCCGTATCTGCAGTAACCACATAAATGCTTTTAAGCGTAGACCACCGCTTCAGTCGTGTGAGAAATGTGCTTATAAAACAAACGGCAATACATCATCAAATTTTTTCAGGAAAGGAAAGAAAAAATAGCGTTGATCACGTGTCATTTATCTGAGAGCTGTTTTAAATTCGCACCTCTTTCTCCGGAGTGAGAGGCGATGTCAAAGAATAGTAACAACTTGATACGGTCATAAAACTGAACGACTGAATTGAAACATTTTTGAAATAGTTGCGGAAATCACATTTAGGATGAATACACGTTTCTACAACTTATTGCTGATTTGTTTGTCTTAGTTGCGTTTCTTTCCGAAATAGCTCCTGATGACTTTGAGCTCCTGATGTCTTTGAGCATTTTCGAATCAATTCGAAATACGACTCAAGCTTTTGCAGCTGCTGACGTTGTCAAGTTCAGTCAGTATCAAAAATAATTCACCGACCCTCCGAAGTGGATTGATTCAAGAGTCCTATCCGATTTAAAATTAACTTGCTGCACTATTCACTCTTGGAATCATGATAATTGCAATAATAGCATATATATTTTCCGCGTATACGGCAAATAAATCCTGCTAAAACACATAAAACATTTTTACTTGCTCTTCACCGAAGTTTTACGATATGAAATTTCAGCCGTCATTCAGCATGAAAATACCTTTGGAAAAAATGCTTCTTTGCTTCATCTATAATAAAACAAACTAAACTTGGTCAATCACTAACTCAAGGGTTGGATAACTCAAACTAGACTTGAAATTTTTCTTTTGAAAATTAATCTTGAAACAAATCGTTAGAACAAATTTAGCCTCTACAATTAGTTCTTTTTGGTTCACGTTGAACAACTTATTGGCAGCATCCGAAACCTTTTGAATAATTGTTTTTGTGGATTGTCCCAGTGTCACATCGCTTTGGTCTTCATCGTTAGGGACTGCTACTTGTAGCCATCTTTCAGGTTTGGTATGTTATCGATTGCAGCTATGGTCACAATATGTCATAATTCAGAGTGGTCCGACCACATTTGACCCACAACAACCAATACTGATAAAGCTTGCGGGTTATCAAATTTATGTCCGCGGGCCACATGTGGCGCGCGGGCCTGCAGTTGGACCAAACTGTCATAATTTATTGCAGTTTGTTACAATTTTATTCTTGATAGTACTGCAAGTGTGTGAATCAATCTGTGCAGCATTGTCTTCGAGACATGGGCATCGGATCTTTTTTTCCAGGGGCGCGGGCCATAGTGGATTTTTCCAGGTAGTGGCCAAAAGTATTTTTCCAGGGGGAAGCCAATAGTAGTGAAATATCATTTTGCCACCTCGAAACTAAGAGTAAAGCATTTTTTTCCACTGAAAAGTTAATAGGGAAAATATCAAATTTAAAACTCCAGGGACCTTGCCTCCCCTGCAACCCCCTTCCGACGTCCATGCTTCGAGGTGTTGTTTTCGACGGCGTGAAGTGGTTCGAACACCAGCGAATGCTTTGTGACATGAACATACTGCGTTTGACGAATGAGACCTAAAACTTTCCGGCGAGCCTACATGCATTGCAGGTTTGCACAACCTTGAAAAACTTGCTATGGATAACATATGCTCTCTTCTAATAACGTTCGCTTCGGATTAGAAACTTTCTGAAGATAGCCTGCCTTTGCAGTTCGCATCGCCGTACTTTTTATTCCGCTGGCATCAGTTTGATTTTCAGCTGTGAAGTGATCGAAGCAGAAAGTTCTGACTGCTGGCAAATATTTGGCGAAGCCACTTGACCTTGCCCTATTTTCATTAAGAAGTCCATTGGCTTATTTGTTGCAGCAAAAGTGCAGTTTTATGAAACACAATAAGAGCAATAAAGCAGGATGCAAGAAACCTTTCTTGGTTGTCAAGGTGATAATGTCAATGTGCGCAAATGGAATGAAGTCCACGATTAGAATGAAGTCCACGATAAAACAGGAAACAATCGAACTTATAAAAGAACATTTTTTTGCATTTAAATTTTCAGGCCGTAGCAACCCCAGGGGTTTGCAACACTACCATGATTGGTGTTATGAAACCACTTATAGAAAGATTTGTTTTTAATTTTAGATTTTTTGATTCAAAGCCACTGAACGAGTGGAGGAAATGAGGTCCTAAAAATGTGATTATGAAGTTTTTACATTCTCAGTAGTTCCACGAAGACGTCGTTGATTGTTTCAGTTTGCTTAACGCTTTCAACCTATAAGTCTATAGATTTTTTGAATTTACTTTTTCACATTTAGTTTAAGGTCTTTGTAACAACATTTATGTTCAATCTTCATGTATTTAAATTTTTTCTTTAAAACATTTTACCGAAAGAGTCAGTACAGTCAAGTTTTATCTTTCTAATTTAACCAAAGATAACCAACTCATGTTTGAATTATTTGCTGTAGAAGCAGCTCCGCTTTCATTACGCCATTACTAACCATAGCTTTGCTTTAATCGAGGGTACCGAATACTGGTATTTTCGATTCACTAATCACAACATCAAGCATCTAAATGTCAAGGTATAGGTTGTTTGAAAAAAATGAAGATCTTGCATTAGTTTTATTGGTAGTTATGTGATAACTCTGAAAAGCGGTGCAACTAGTAGTCAGCAAAGGTTTTGCCCTCCGAAGCTTTTTTAGCTTAAAAATACTTGAAAGCTGTGCAGTATGGATCATAAAGGTAAGAACAATATTGTGCTAGTAATAAACGATGCATTAACATTTTATGCATAAGATTTGTGAAGCATTGTTTTCAAAAGATCAAAGGAAAATGAAGCATGAAAATCTGCTGAAGTGTACTAAACAGTAGCATAAACATAAAATTCATTTTTAAAACACTAATCCTGTCACGCTTCTCAGAAGAAAACTGTGTAGGATGACTGATCGGTAAAAAACAAAAGACAGCAATGATATTCATACGGCAAAAAGAAATGCTTGATGTGAAAATCGTTTGACTCACAAAAAATGCTAATGCATGGAATTGAAATTCTAAATGCTTAAAAATGTAAATAAGTTTATGAAAGGTTTTAAGACCCAATAAAAATGTCTCAACTGTTGTTTGTTTCAACACATTTTATCACATCTTACAAAGATTGAAACAAAGTACTTGAAAGTTTTCAAAGCCCCGCGAGCAAATTTAACGGGCTGGCAAAATGCTTTGGTCGGTTTATTGAAACATAAATGAAATGTAAGCACTGGAAAATTATTGGGAATCTCAATCTATATTAGTACCAGTTAGAACTTGATATTGGTGCATTTTTACGTCGTGTTGGATTGGCATGTACCTTTACTTTGTGCAGCTAAAGTCTTATTTTTTTCTATATGCTGTGCATATTGAAAAACTCTTATTTAGGACAATCTTAGCTGAAGTTGTTTGTTCTGGTGGAAACCTATTTGTGCAACACTTCTACTTCTTAAGAAAAATGTGTGCTTCTGAACCCGGAAAAATATTTTTTGACATGTGTTAGAAATGAGTGTAGCATAGGATGCATTGCTATCAACTGGAGAATATGACTGCTGTAGTTGGTCTACCCAAAAGTACAAATAAACCATTTCACCGAACACTGTCTATGGAAAGAGATCTTTTCTCAGCAAAGAATCAGACACTTTAAGATCTTACAGAGTATATATTTCGCCTACGATGTAGGCATCTTTAGCTCTAATTCTAATAGAATGACCGAAGTTTTTCAGATGAAACGAAGTTTGAAGTTCAGATGAAACCATTTCACCGAAGTTTCATCTGAACGGAGCAAGTCAAATATTTTAGTGCAAGGTTTCAACCTCAAAGTTGGTTGACAGTGGTATCCACAGTGTGATAGCATCCCTGCGATACAAAAAAACTGCTACTGCTAAGAGGGCCCTTTCAGTGTTCAACAGCAGTAAAACGTTGTATATTATTTCCAAAGCATGGCATTGGATGCACGCGAACTTTGCAGCACGAAACACAAACTTGTCTCAAATTATTGTGAAGTGTTTTACCTAAACTTGTTTGGTTTGCCAACCTGCAGCTGTCTGGAAGACCCAAACAGTTATTAATCCATTGAGTTGGAACAGTGGTTCCCAAATGTTTTTTCGTCTTTGACCCCTTTAATGAGTTTATACGTCATGCGAAACCTACCTGCCCTTTTCTAAATGCACAGCCTAGTCCCTAATCTACATATAATTTCCAGCCAACTGTTTGTTTAATGCGACGGTTTGGTTTATCATTTGATAATCAACTTCGAAATTCGTGGCGGAGTGTACGACAAAGCTAGTCTCATATTATCATTAACTTTCATTCTGTTTTGTGTCTTCGTCATGATATGACGAAGAGCAGAAAAACTACATCCGCAGACGTATGCTGTGGCAATGGGTAGCAATATTCGTGAAGCTTGTTTGCATTGGTTGCGATTAATGCAAAACGAACCAAAACCAGCAAGTAGCTTTTCGTGAAACTAAGTATACGTTTCTTGCAAGTACCGCTTTCTTCTTTTAGCTCATGAAAGTACCGTTGAAACTCCGTCCAAATGTACTGAAGGTGCTCTGCACGAGAAATCTTCAAATGCTCGGAGCGTTCTACCTTTTAAATATCGCAATGTTTTTGGAGTACTTTCCGATGCCAGTTCCAGTACTTCGATACAAATGTCATCAGGTTGCCATAGAGTTGGATAATAGCTGGCCCTTTCAGATTTAAGTTTTTTAATTTTTCAAATATATCGGCTTGATAAGCAAAATCCATCGTTAAAGTTAGGCAAAAATTAAATTCTTTTGATTTCACAGAATAACTTAATTTCATGAATGAACCTCACGAAAATAAGTAATTGGGCAGTGAACTAGCATCATTTGATTGGTCCACTTGGAAGGAAAAGATCGGAAAGGCTTTAGTTTCATTTACCACTTGCTCCTTCACATCTTCGGACAAATCTGAAAAGCTTCTCTGATGTTGGAAAGGGAGATTTTTCTCATGTTTGCCTCCCTATAGTCTCCCAAGAAGTAATTTTACAGTTTATAACAAGCAAGGTTTCACGAGCGTTTTTCCAATTTCATGGGGCTCTTTTGTTTCGTTATTTTCAGCGCGATGATGCTTGTGTTAGGGTTGTATTTTCGTTGTGAAAACTCACTCCAAATTTAGGTCTCTGATGTTTCAAAGCGGCCTCATGACATCTGAAGAATTCTAAATGCTTTCTGACATGTTAGCGATATTTGGTCCATAAATAGCGTTTCAATTTTGATGGCTTCATTGATGCAGTACTGAGGACAGCGTTGCAGAAAACACACTGAAACTTTTCAATGTTGGCCACACGGGTGAACCCAAATTTTAAATATTCTCCAAAACATGTACACTTCCCCATTGCAAAAATTACAGAAAAAACATTCCACCTGGTTTATTTCTTGACTAGGTCTACTACATACATCTGCACGTCTTGACGTGTTGGTACATGCCGCCACTATCGAGCCAGGTTGATGGCAGTGAATGTAATCAAAGTGACTCTTTGATGATAATGGTAAGGCACTTGGCACGTCACATAGGTTTCTTTACTACATGACAGCAATCTTTCTGTTACGACGTGTCATGTCAATATAAAAAAGGAAATAGCACGGACCTGTCCGTGTTTGTAAGGTCTAATTAAGAAATTTATTCACAAGTCACAGTCCCCAGCTTAAAACTCGAGATTTGGGAATAAAAAGGGTGGCATATTCAAGATCTTATAGTAAGATCTTATAATCGAGATCATTCGGTTCCCTACACTCGTAAACAAATACCTTCACGAACCCTAGAAACACTCCCGCCTTATGCGTTGCAACCCCAGGTTGGGAACTATACTGAGCACTGAGATGGAGCGATAACCGTCACTTTGATCGACAAAGTGAACGGTGAAGGGTTTTATTCGTAACTCGCGCCTTGCAAATGTTTTTACAAGCTTTCATTTTTCTTAGTATGTAGAGCTTCTGTGCGATGATAAGAGATCGCCATAGTCGTTGATGCGGTCTTTTCCGTTGTTCGTGTGTATTCCCGCTCAGCAATATCAATATGTAACTTCCTGAATGCCCTTGTGTATGCACCCATGACATTTCCTCAAAAGCATAATATTTTGTATTTTACTATATCTTGTGTGTTAGGGCATATGTTATAGAACTTGAGTCTGAAACAAAAAAGTAGAAAGAAAACGATGTCCAGCCACGCAAGTCAAAGAAACTGGCCATATAGAAAAGTATCAGGCTGTAGCAACATGTTATACCCAGAATAAAAGAATGCAAGTATCAGGACTTTGGGTTTTTTCTTTTCATCAACTCTGACAGCATAAATCTTACATTTCATCAAAGCTGAAAACGAAGGCGTATATGCCATTGGATACAATGTTACTGACATGGGCAAGAGCAGTTTGGCTGGGCTCTTTTCAGCACAGATCTCAGTAAAAACACAGTAATGTTTGATACAAACAACAAGCAGTGAAAACAAACAGATGCAAATAATGTAATAATATAGATGCAAAGGGAAGCGTAAACCGATCTCACTGGTTAAATTTCAAAACAAAATATCTTTGGTAGTGCATCGACTTGTTTAAACCCCTTCATTTTTGCATACTGCTTAACCCGTGCTCTACTGTGTCCATTAAAATAGGTCTTATTGCGAACGTTAAAGTTTTTACAGTTTGAATTTTCATTTATTGAAGGATCCCACGAAGCTGAAATCAATGACTGCGAACATGTTTCTGATTTACTTCACGAACTTTACAGGTAAATGTTTGAATATTTTGTATATCCTCCAGAATTTGTGAAACCTGTGACCTACTACGGAAACAATTTTCGAAATAAACTGCACGGTTTTGGCATCACAAGGCATTTAATTTCGCTTGAAGAGTTTAGGACTGTGCTGTACAAAACCTCAAAGTTTTAAACTCTAGTTTGTTTAAAATCCACATCCCAAATTGAGTTGGCTTCACTGATAAACAATGGGTGATTTTGTTTAGCTGCTTGAGAGTTTAAAACTTTAAAAGAAACTTATGACTTCCTGTTCGAGTGTGCCTTTATTTTATCACTTGGGGCAATTGCATATCAAATTGTTCGAAGCATTGAAGTCGAAAACGTTTAAATTACACTTTCTATTAGAACATAATGTTACTTGATTGAAGCTTTACAGTTATGTGTTAGCCGTTCCCTAGCATTTTATGGACCACCAAAAGGCAATATAAATAAATAGGTTGCCTACATTTTGCCTAGATAAACAGCATGTGAACTCACAACTGGAAGTAAACTACAATTTTTGATTTTACTTGTTTGTAACAGACGTTTGCTAAGCAAACGGTTAAATTAACGTAATCTTTACTACTTTCCGTCATCACCTCTAGTGATGGTGGCATGCATTCGCAGGCACAAAAAGTATTCTGATCTGACGATCTGCTGCCATGGAAAGAAGTTTAACATCCACAAAAACATTTTCGCCTCTTGCTCAAAATATTTTGAGGATCAATTGCAAAAAGAAGTAAGGAGATTGTTTAAGCACGCCATCTTAAACATGCAAAAATTAACACGTGCATACGTCTTCGAGAGATTTATGTTTGAGACAAAAAAATCAAAAGAAAATGATGTAAAACGGTTATGCTTTTTTATATTTTCCTATTAATTTTTTCATTTTAGGCCTTTGAGATGTTCAGCTTAACGGTTACTTATAAATCATTGAACAATACGTCATCTTTTGCCTAGAGCTTAGTGTTATTTTATTGAAATAAAGTTGTGGTAATTTTAAGCTGCTTGCTTTGCAACAAAACTTTACCTACTACTTGTCTATTTACGACATCCACAATGCTTATTATAAAAACATAAACCGGTTGTTTGACTGATAACCAACATGGTGCAAACAGGTCTATGAAACATTTCCGCAAATTTCCAAGCGCCGCAAATTAACCACAACATATGGTAGTGAAAAGCTAGTTGCTTTTAACCAGGGCCGCATCAAACGTCTCACATACTCCCGACCGGAGGCTCCACATCACCCAAAAAGATATAGCAACCAAACAACATTGTTAAAACTTGAAATTTTTATTATTCTTTTAGTCTGTGCTACATTTCTAGGAAACATAAGGATCCTCACTCTGATTTTGGGGGAAGGGAACGTCTTATGTCCGAGCGGTCCTGGCTTTACTACTAGCACTAAACCAGTGGTCCCCAAACTAGGGTATTATTCCCTGGGGGTAATATGCAATTCTTCGGGGGTAACGCAGAACCAAAATCACAGTGTTGTTCTGTATTATTCTTTTTACGACGCAAAATATTGAGGGTAATAAGACATAATCGCTACCTTGATTTGGGTAACAGCTCGAACAAGTTTGGGAACCATTACACTTAAACTATCGTCGCAATACTTGGATCACTTGGAAGGAAGCAATAGCACGGATAAATGAAAAATGTGTTTGCTACATTTAGTGTTCAAATAGAGAACAATATTCATTTATCAAATCGAACCGCACTTCAGGTGAACAAAAATGTTCTCAACATTGACTTCGTTGACGAAGACACAATGGACAAATTGATCACTTACGTATACACAGGAAACATCATACTGAACACAAAAAACGTCGGAAGAATACTTTGTGCTGCTGCACGCTTTGATCTAAGTGGTATGTTATCTGTGTTTGTTTTGTCAAGTGTAATTACAAGGTGATTGGAAACATTGGCACAAGTCTAGCCAGAGTTGTTTGTCAGAGTTTATCGCAAAACCTGGTTGAATGATTGACCTAATCTACTGCCAATTCGGGCTACACATCTTAACCTACACTATTAAGTCTTAGACTAGACTGCTTCACTTAAATTGACCTGTCGATATGTTACGCATTTAAACAGGTCTGTTTCACCATCTTGGCCTAGCTATCCAATTTTATCTAGTATAGGCAGGCTGTCTAGCATATGGGACTTATTGCATCTGACAGGAGTCACAATTAGTAATTGCTTTCTTGTCTGCTTGTTCGGCCTGTGTAAGTAGACAATCCTATTCCAATTTGTCTTACGCAATAAAGGTGACATCCTTGCTAACTTGTCTTAATGGTATGCCTACCTCATTGGTCTATCCACCTGCAAAAGAAATACTGATGAACGTCGGCGGTGGGTTGGCCTGTCTCATCATCATTACAGGATACCAGGCAAAGCAGCCTATCAAGTTTTTAAATTTGCTTATTAAATGGTGCAAGTTCTAACTGAAAAGCTACCTACAAATTAGCCGGACAGAAGCACAGCTTTTATTTCGTCTGCACCCTACAGGGAATACTACAGACTAACAGCACCTTCGCAAGGTCAGCTCTCCAGTCCACCGGAATGCAATACACAATGAAAAAAGCACACAACAAAAATGACAATGTCAAATGGTTTTGTCAGGCACTTGTTTAGGAGACCTGTGTGCAGGGGTGCAACCACACCCCCAAAAGTTTTGATTTGGTGAAAATCCAGGCAAATCCTTCAAAATCCGGTTGAAATCCTTCAAAATACGGGCAAAATCTCTGAGAACCTTCCAAAACTCCATGAAAATCTGAGCAAAGATGGCGTCCAATATGCTTTGATTTGAAAATAATGGCGCCCAAATTGACATGAAGAGCTTTTTTTGAAGGTCACTTTTTTGAAGTATTTTTCGGGAAAGTTTGGGAGAAATCAGGCAAAATTTCTTCGAACCCCAAAAATTTGCCTGCTCCCGCACCTATGTTGTCAAGTTTAGAATTTTGCACAAGAATAAAAAATGATTCTCGTCTTTCATTTTAGGTAAGAAGATTGTCACACATTTTCAATGAAACCAATAATGTTAAATAGCTGCTACAGAAATCCTGAATTTTTAGGGCTGACTATCTCGTTTTTGATAAACGTTTTTCCAGTTTTGTTATATTAGCTTTTCAATAATTTTGGAGAAATGAAATTGTAACAAAATTAGTGTAGGTGCTTAAATGAACTACATTTATCACCTATTTAAACATAGGAACTGCTTTTGCTGTTTCCAGCTTATTCAGAAACACTCCGTATGGGAGGACACAGGGTGTACTATAAATCCTTACACATCCATATGTTATTATATTATAGTTAGTGAAACCTCATGTATTGTAAATTATTTCGTTTTTCAGAAAAAAAATATAGTATATGAAATCTAAAAATATGTCAGTACTATGGCAGACAGAAGCCCATTTACACTTGAAGAGCGGATTGTAACAAATTCGTGGGTGCTAAAATACTGCTAGCACAATGGACAGAATAAGCGGCAATTTAGGGATAAGAGTTTTATTTTCAACCAGATGGAGCTCCAGCTCATTCTGCTGTCAGTGTGCCGGATTATCGCCATTGAAATTTTCATGACAAGTGGATAAGTTGTGGTTCTGTAACATCACCAGCACTCAGGAAATGGCCTGCAAGATGTCCAAACTTGAGAACATGTGTAACACTCTTTGGGGATACATAAAGGATGCTGTATCTAAACAACGTTATCACTCTAATGAGTCGAAGGCAGTTGTTACCACGGCGTTTAGAACAATAGCCCCTGCTATGTTGAGACAATTGTCTTGCAGAACGTGGCATCGTATAATACAGTATTATGCAGTGAGAATGAGGGACAGCACGCAGATGCAAGACATAGGGATGTGTAGGGACTTATGGCTAACCCTATATACATTGGTTAGGATTTAAATAGGTACGGGAATAAAATATTTCGACTCAGTTTCACAATTGAGACTTGCAGGACGTTATAAGGATAAGGATCACTAGATTTTGATGTCCATTAATTTAAGATGAAATGTCTCGGTGTACAACAAAAGTTTGTATAAAAACTCCCTAATAAGCTGTGCAATCGGATCACCAGTGTGGGTAGAATGGGCCATTTTGATGCTAGGTTGAGTCCGATATTGGAAAAATAGTATCAGCATCAAATCAACGCAGTGGAAGAGTAACCTCAGATGACTAAACGTAAATAACAAGAACAACGTCCGTTTGACCGCAGTCAGGTTGCGATAGTTTGCAAAGCAAACAAAAATTTTGTATCTAAAGCATTATATTTCAGACTGCAAATTAACCATCAATTTGTTGCACAAATTTTGCAGGTTTGCTCACGCACGGGAAAAATTTTCTCATCGAAAAGACGAACGTAAATTGTTGCGTTGAGGTTTGGAAACTGGCTGAAGCACGCACAATTTCATCTATCAGCCAAATCGCGACTGAAGCTTTGTTTTCCAGACTTGCGTCAGAAAGTCGGGAAGGGGAACTGTGTGCCCTGAAGTATTGTGATTTTGCTGACATCATGCGCAAGGAAAAAGTAAAGATCTTAAGCAACAGATATGAGCATTTAAAATGTCAGGCAGGCAGCAGTGTTTATTTTCATTCAAAGAAGACAATGACTTATTTAAAAGCCGTTGTTAATATTTTTGAGCTAATTGCTTTCCAACTATTGGGAAAAAGGAATTTCAGATGTTGAAACCTAAGCGAAAATAATTGGAATAAAAAGTTGTTTATCAAAACTTTTGCTAAAAACAACTGCAATCACTTTCAAGATTTTTCTCGCAAGATTCTTTTATTGTTCCTGTTTACAGTTGGGTGAATTTTATCTACGTTGATAGAAAATGCATCTGGAAAATATTTTTAGGTTTGCAGTTTTTCGAATTGTGACAGGATTTGCAAATTCTAATTACTTTAACAAGCAATTTCCGGATCTGAACGTTTATTTTCTCATGAACTGAGATTTTTTTGTCAAAACTTTCACAAAAAAGTTAAACTATAATATTTCTATAAGAAGGAAACCTACGGTGTTTGATAGTGCATTTTATCATTTGCGTAGAAAATGTCGAAATGTATATTGTGATTTTGCAGGTTACTTCTTGCAGCCAAAATCGAAGGAATAATGACGAACCAGGAGAAAAAATAGCTTATCTGGCAATTGTGTCGTGGGTGAAACACGATATTTCAGCGCGAGTCCAGCATTTCTCGAGTTTGTTTTCAATGCTTCGTATTCCAGCTTTGTCCAGAGATTTTCTCAAAGATGTTGTTTTAAACGAAGTATGATTAGCAAAAACTGGGTTGCTGTAACATGGTTGGTTGATTTTACAAAATGGCTCAAAATCAAGTAATCTACTTTTTTTTCAAGAATTTGGTCAGAAACTGCGTTACATGCCTCAATCTTGTTGTAGATGAGCTGGCTAAAGAAATCATCAGTCCCAATCACAGACCTACGTCTATTGTAACAGGTACATTTTTTATATTTTTATTGAACATTGCAACGAAAAATTAAAATTCAATCAGTGTTTTATTTCGTTTATTTTACTTTTAAAAGTTTGCATACAAATGTTTACACGATTAAAATAATAAATTTTTCCAATTTTTCATCAACGTTGCTGTAGGGACACTCCTATTTTTGCACATATTTCTGACCAATTTAAAATTTTGATTAGCAGCTGTTGATTAAAATGTTATTTTCAAAATTGATATGCTGATGTGCCTTCATTTTACATTTCCCAGGAGGATGCATAAAACATGCATATATATCACAACAATCCAAAAACCAAGGCGTAAGCATTTAGCAAAAGAAATTATTTTACAGATTCTTTCTTCAAAAATTGCTTTAAATCTTATTGCAGATAAACCGGATGGATTTTATGCTGTCACGAACGATTGCCTAGTACACAAGTTTAACATTGAAGAACAAACTTGGCACTCTATTTCGAAGGTACAGGCTTTGCTAGCTACAGAAGTAGTTTACGGAACTCGAAAAAGCTCGATCAAGCGCAGAACTGAATATGCTTTGTTGCAAGAACGAGTCAGAGCAGATCTTACCTACTTAATTGTCGTAACAACTTTATTACGTTTACCAGGTATTATGTATTATAACATTCGTTATGTGAAGAGTGTATTATCTTATTTGCACACCTGGGCCTTATCTCGTTAACACTGTTCTTGAGCTTCACCATACATTTATGTGCAAAACAGACGAGTCTCAAAAACAGAAAAGAGTCAGCAATAGTTGTACTGGACGATACACTTTACGTTGCTGGAGGGACTGCTCCCGACGGATGTCCTACCAACTCCATGATTAAATTAAATTTGAAGCATCCCGGGTTTGGCTGGGTGCCATCGAAAAACATGCTCGTGGCAAGGAAAAATATGGGAGCCGTGTCTAGCCGCGGTGAGTGCTTTTGCTAAGTGGTGCGCTAACCCGTTTTGTGTTATGTTTTTATGCCTTTTTCCCGGAGCTAGTTCTGTGGGCCTAACGTCAATGACACTTGTGAGTGCTTTTTTTGCCCGTATAACTTTGCGGTGCATTTGCTAGTTTTACATTATATAGGCAGTTTGGCGCTGCACGTCTAATCAAAACATGCCACGCATTTTCGTTTGCGCGCACAATAAGTGAAATAAAGAACCACAAAGGCTCTTTTCTTCAGGGTTTCTTAAAGTTAGATTTAAATTTTAAGACAATACTGCTGAACAATCTTGCAGGTTGCATGCCCTACGTCCGTGTTTTTCAACCGAAGTTCCGCGGAACCTCAGTGTTCGGCGAGTGGCTGCCAGGGGTTCCACTGAAACGAACCTACAGTAAATTACCTGGGACGAAATTCGCAACCACAGATCTATGCCGTTGTAGCAATATAGACACTTGGATCATTGCACAGGGTTCCAAGAGTGATGCAAACATTTGCGGCAGGTTCCGCCGCAGAAAAAAGGTTGAAAAACACTGTCCTACGTGATTCCCTGTTTTATACGTCGTTGAAGTGAGCCGAATGTCTACATAAAAATGGAAATGCATTTGTTTGTGGTCTTGCTTGAGATACTGTAAAACAATAGTGCAAGACACAAGTTCACCAATGCAATGTATAACTTTAACTTCATTTTTCCAGGTCAGATATACATCTTTGGAGGAACGGGAGTTAATAGTGAGACTTTGTCATCCGCAGAAACTTATGATCCGAAATCTGATTCCTGGAAAGAAATCTGCGATATGCCTGAGCCTCGATCTCAATCGGCTGTCGTTTCTGTTGGCGGTAGGTCTGGCAGCACTCGGAAGTGAGACATCAAGTCGCCTTTCTGTCTTTTGTATCAGCTTTACTGCTTGCAGAAGGTGCAACGTGCCAGTAGTGACTAGTATCTGATTGAGAAATTTTCTGTTTGTGAAATCAAACCTATGGTGAAGATCCAACTTGCCAGTATGGAGATGTTGACTTTAATCAAGTTAGTTTGCCAAATGCCTAGGATCAAATCAGGAGATCAAATCAGGTGATCCAAAATCGGGATCACGTTCATTAAGCAAACGACAAAAATAACGCGTGCGAGATAGTAGCAATGCAACAAAACCTCCACTACGTCTTGCTATCCCCTTAGCTTCGCTAAAGATCCTAATAATTCAAAGTCTGGCAATGAGCAAACTGCTGGCGAGTTTAAAGCAGCGGACGTCAGAGAATATTTTGCGATCCGGATCCAGTCCTGAATTTTCAAACCTCAGTCCACGTCCAAACGTAGTCCAAAAAGGTTTAAAAATTTTTAATCCAAGTCTAAATAAAGTCCAAAAAATAAAAAACATTACAGCTGTTTATTAACAAAAATTACGCAATTCTTTTCCATTAACTCAGTCCAAATCCGGTCCTGATCTTAAATTCGTAAAGTAATTTATACAGTCTGGATCCAATCCAAGTTCAACAAAAATCGTCACAGTCCGGGTCCAGTCCAATTTAAGTCCAGTCTAATGCTCATCTCTGGCGGACGGACAATTTTTTTCAGTCGCCACCAAGTGGATATCGGATAGGAAGAGATTACAGACCGAACGGGAAGCTTCAGATCGAGCATAGCATGCAGTTTCGCCGAAGTGAGCCAGAGCAATGGTTTTCAACCTTTTTTGTACCGGAACCCATTATAGCAATCCACTATAACCAAACAACGCCCATCTGAAACTTAAATAAAGCAAATGCAATGCAGCAAGGTACATAAATATCTACTCGTGACCCCTCCCCATATAGTTCAAGACCCCAGGTTGAAAACCACTGAGCTAGAGCCTAAAAAACTATGCAGATCTTGAGATCCGACCCAAAATCTTCTGCGATGGTGGATATGGTGCCTACTGCCTCTCTGCTGGTGGACTATCCTGCACTTCAAATATCTGTACTTTAAATTTCTTTTCAATGAAAGTACAAGCCCATTCGTTTTGTGTAAAAAATATATATCCGATCGGCAGAGATGCGTTTCTGCTTGTTAATATAAACAAGATAAAAACATAACTGTTACTGAACTTTTCCATGTTGCTCAGAGCTCATCTACGCACTGGCCGGAAGCAAAGACGGCACTATGTTGCTATCGACGGATTGCTATGACATTGCAACAAAAAGCTGGAAATCTGCTGCACCCATTCCTTTAACAAAATTGTATGGGCCATCAGCAGTCACATCAGGGGCTTCGCTCTACTTGATAGCAACTATAGGTAAAAAAAATTGGTTGAGGAAATACAAAATATCTAAGCTTTCTTTTGCACAGAGAAAAAATGAGAGTTCTTGAACTCAACAAAGTTAAATGTAAAGTCGTTTTTCAGTTCCATATGTTTTTCAAACTTAATCCACTGCACTTCATCCAAACAGATTGAATTGCTATAGTCTGGAATAAGTTTGCAAAGATTCTCTTGGCAGTTTGCATGCTCGAAAAGACCGCATTTGATTGAGAACCAGGGTTGCGGAGTCGGAGCCGGACTCGGAGTCGAAAGGAGTCGGAGCTTTTTGGGTGGTGTCGGATTCCTAACAACACTGGGTGGGAGTCGGAGTCGAACTTTTTTGTCCGACTCCGAGTCCAGATATCCAGTTGGATCATTTATTACATCACACTCCTAAATTGGGAATTCCTGTTGAAATGGTACAATTTCTTTTGAAACTTTTGTTGAAACAGAGATTTCTTGCTGTGTACCACGATT
>JGI24158J21664_10004971_pt1 | contig 17260 bp, 14 predicted proteins | sample Ectturendosymbi3_FD_21664 | JGI IMG/M metagenome (IMG submission 21664)
TCACCTATCATGTCCTGCAACAGAAAAGACATTCGTTAAAAAATGGGTTTTTTATCGAACAAAATATGGGTACGCATCTTTTTGGGTCACCCTGTAGCTTCTCTGAAAGTTGACAATGTCAATTTGATCTAAAAAAACCTAAGAAAATGTAAGATAATAGAAATCTTAAAATGTGTGGTGTCTACCTTGAAGGGCAGCATGATTTTAGCTTCACAGAATGGGTTGCTACTTGCAATTCTCTTTCAGTCCAACTTTTTAAAACCCATATTGTGGAAGTTCTAAACTGGCTATGTCCAACCTGCGGCCCTTGGGCTGCATGTGGCGAAGGTTTTGTGCAGCCCAGTTTAGGTTATTGCTGTAGTAAAAGTATCCTACATACTGACAACTGGTACTTATTTTGATAATCATTAATTTGACATTTTTGTTGTAGGTGGTCCACAGTGCCACTTTATCACGTCTGTTAACATCGCAGTTAGGGTTCAAACGCTTTCAGGATATTAGCTTTAGCTAAATTTAGTTTGTTAAGATCAAAGTAAGCCATTCAATGTGTGGCCCTGGTTAAGATAGGTGACATAATTTTTGGCTCAGTGAACCATTTGGGTTGGACATAGCTGTTCTAAACAAACCCATGCAAGTTTAAAAAATCCAACATAAAAGTTTCATACTCATCTCACTCTTTCCAGACACAAATGCAATGCATTGCTAGTATTGAGTAATCTAACTTCTCATGATTCCACAAGCATGCTTCAACACTTCATTCATAACCTGAACTCACAGAGTAGCATTTTGTTTTCTCAATGAAAAACCACCCTTTCTTAAGAGACATGAAGCTTTGTGCAAACAACAATGGTTTAAAAAACACCCAAGGGAAATATTGTGCAAAACCAAACCCAGGCAGAAGTAGAATTTTCAGGACAAGATTAATTAGAAGGTCAATGAAAACGTGGTGAACCAAGTTTTCATTTGTATGTTTTATGATTGTAATCAATAGCTAACATGTGTCTTAATAAATTATTATTAATACATGAGTTGACTTTTCTTGTTGTTCTAGCTTTGTAGAACAGTTGCATCAAAACAGCACAAAACAAATGTTTTAGTTTATGAGTGTGCTTAGAAATTTTAGCTATCCTTTATGCACTAAAGAATAGGTGTGAATCCTCAGCTGGCGCAGACTGCAATGCATGCAAAAATCCTACTCAAATTCTTGTATGTTACTGTTGAATGGAAACCTCTATAGATTTTTTATATTTTTTCTGCTTTGTTTGAGCTACTCTCTTTCAACCAGCAAAAATGCCTCGAGGAAAATCAGCCAGAAGTCTTAATTCAGATACCAGTGAAGGGGACATGGAAGGATATGGTAAGTTTTTTTTTCTTTTCCTTTACCCTTTTTTGGAATGCGTGAATTGACTTTACTGTGATTCCACAGAAGTGGAATTGGAGAAACTGCAAAGGAAATATCGAATAATGGAAGGTGATCGACAAGCATATGCTCTTGAATCTCAAGATCTGATTCGTCGACAACTGTAAGTGCTCAAATACTGCATAGATTTTGTGAAAATTGTTAATGTGGTACGCTCTTGAACAAGTTCCCAACATTTTTTGCAAATTTGCGCTGATGTGCCAAACTAATATTTTTGTTGGAATTTCTTTGTGTGACTTACTGGTGTATCTTTAAGGGTAGTACTACTCGTAGATGTTATAAAAGTCGATCACTTAGCATGTTCAGTAGTTCACACAGTAACTATTTTCTTTCAGCTTGCAAATTACTTTGAGGTCTCTTAAACACTGGGGTTCTATCAGTATGCTCTTGTGACATTTATTGTGCTATTTAGAGCTGAAATCGAAAGCTTGACAAAGGAGCGTGAAGAATTAATGAAAAATTTAAATCTGGCTGAAAGCAAGCGCAACCAAGCAATGGATAAAGACAACATCGCCAACTTGCAAAAACTTCTTGATGCAAAAGGTTTGTGTTGAACACCTGAATTCAGGCGATGTGTTCCAAAATTATTATTTAAAAAATGCAATGAAGAAGAAAGTGTTGCTCTTATTTGAAAAAAGAATAGTAATGCATTACCAAATTTTTGAAAATACATTTTTTTCAATCTTTTTAACAAAATCTTTTCACGTGTTTTATCTCATACGCAACAAGCTGTCAGTCTTCGGAAATGTTGAACTACGTCATCAGTTTAAATTGTTTACGTTTTGTTTGTCGTATGGGTTTGGAACAGGTTATGAAAATTAAAAATCTGTTAAGTTTACAGTAAGCCGAAAAAGATCATGGGCGAAGTGGATGTTGACCCTGCCCGATATCACAACCTTTTGTTTTGTCACAAGCTGTCTTCAGCGAACATTCTTTTCATTTGCAGATGACTGTCAGGCGGAGATCGAACAAGAGAAAAAGCTTCAAGCAAAGTTGGATGAAGACATCCAGCTCTGGGAACAGAAAGTGGAAGAACAACGAAAGAAAATGGGCGGAGCAGAAACTACAGGAGCCGTTGCGCAGCAAACGCAAAAGCGAATGAGTGTGCTGGAAGGCCGACTGGATAGAGTGAGTGTTGCATATTATCTGGCAGTGTGAAGTTGACTGATTGTGATGAAACTGCACGATTGTTTGCCTGCAGGCTCTATCCAAGTTCAATCTCATCTTAACAAGAAATAGCGATCTTCGTGAGCAAATCGAAACTCTCAGAATTGAAAAAGGAAAGTTTCAACAAACTTTCAAAAAGTTCGAAAAGGTACTGATTTTTGTTCAGCACGTATTTTCTGTTTCAGCTAAAACTTCATGTTCACAAAAGTAAGTCTCTGTCTTGTTGCAAACTCGTCAGTTCATGCTTTTTGTAACGTTGTACGTACCATTTGTAGCAAAGTAATTACATTCAGAATCATTGTACCAATGCTCCGAATTTCTTCTCTAAAGTTTTTATGATTGCATTAATCTCATATTCACACGACTTGTGTTTCACTGTGACCAAGACAAACGAAGAAAAATAATATATTAATTGTTCCTCAGCGGCCAATGTTAACTCGCGCTTCAGATATTTGGTGAAGTTCATAGCGCAAATAATTCAGGTTTATTTGCAAATTGCCATTTAAGATGCTTCCTTTCCAGCACAAAAAATCCTGTGAGTTATTACGTAAGACAATTTTGAAATATCTGACTTATATTTTTACGTATAAACTTATCGTACATAGGACTATAGAGATTATTACAGCACTCGAAGCATCTAGATTCTAGAGGGACAATTTGGTACAATTGTTCCCTAAAAACAACCCTGGCTTTTCGCCCTTATGACTAATATTGTGACCCCCCGGGTACACCACATACAAATGAAGGCGACGGCAGTCTTTGTAAACGTGGAACAGAACAGGGCAACACTGACGTTTTGGTAAATTTTGTTTCGGAAAATAAGGGATGCTTTTTTTCCATCTTCCATTTTAATCCAAAAAAATAGCTTCACGAGTCAACTTATTCAAGTCATGAAATGTTTTTGCCAGTGCATTGTGAGTTAATAATTGTAATGACTATAGCAGTATTAAAAAGACATTTGGTAACATATCTTGGAGCCCTTCTTCATTTCCTCCAAGCGCCAGCTATGAATTGCCAATGGATTATTGTTATCGCTAACATTAAACCACGTACATCAGTGTGCTACACCAACGCGATGTGACCGTTTACTTCAGGGGTTGAAGCATCTGAAACGAGAGATCGGTCAAGTGATCGAGGCGTCCACTCTCGCTTACGATCAGAGAGATGAAGCTCACAGCAAAATTGTTCTCTTGAAGGAGAAAGCCGACAAAGATCTGCAACTTTTCAATGCAGAAATAAAGGTAGAGATACGGATTGTCAGGCCCGAAACCAGGAAGGGCACAAACGAGCAATTGCCCTCCAAAATTTTCAAAAACAATGTGCATGCGCCAATACCGTAAGTTTGTTGGTTTTTAGGTACAGCAACAAATTACGATTAGTTTCCCTCCTCCCGAAGGTTTCGGCTCGTTGCGTTCCTGCGAGATGTGCAGAGCTATTTGCTACGTTCGGCATTTTGGGGCGATAATGAAAAAAATATCACAGCTAAGGTTTTGAATATTTATGGCTACCTGGTGTCTATTCGCTGTTCTGCGTTCAACGCGTAAGATGCGAGTTGATTTTTCAAGTTGATTAAAGAGGAAATGTGATGTTTTGCTTTATTGTGTTGATTATTTGCAAGAAGATTTCTTTAATCAATCGCAGCTGTGAATTTTCATCGCCTCAAATCGTTAGGGACATTGAGAGAAATGTCGGTTGACCGCTGAACATAATGCATTTAACGTTCCAAACTTCTTTGCTATAGGAGCTTCAGCGCGTGATAGATCACGACAAAAAACTTCGCGATTTCATGTCAGCGAAAGGCTTTTCCCGCGGACAAAGTGGCGCAGATGGCAGGAAAGGTAATGAAAGAAAGCAAGTTTTGTAAAAGTAGTTTTTGCGACTGTCCATAACACTGTGTCCTCACTCAGGCACAGACGTGAAAGGTGACGGAAGACTCAGCATCGAATCATATGAGGCAGCGTTCCAGGAAATTGAAGAGATCACGGGCAGTAAAGATATCAGCACAATCGTTTCAAACTTTATTAAAGGTAAAATGATCTTTTCTCAGTCTGGTACCATGGTGTTGTTTTGCGTCCCCATGTTTGAACCTGAGGTCTTTCGGAAACAAACGTACTATATTGGAAAACGTACTTGTGACATTGACGGGACTTTTCGACGCCCCCGTAGTGATTTGGCACCCGGGTAATTGTGGCCCCCTTTCCCCCCCTCGTTACGCCCCTGTGTTTTGGCACCATGATGTTGTTAGAGTGGTTTTCCACTTGTAGATCTTGGACGAGTTGACACGCCATTTTTGTTACTGCATTAACTTGCCAAGAGGACAAAGTGCTCTTTATCACGGGAAATAAAAAATAAACACGGTTTGGTTAACCGAAATGATTTTGTAGTGAAGAGGGTCGGTGCCAGATGGTCTGGGGCCCCCTCAAGCCTGGACGTTGGAGCCCCCAATGTACCGTGCAATATATTGCATTTAACTCAGAATATTTAGATAAATAGAAACGGTGATTTATTTTAACAAATGTTTATAAAAGCATGTTTCTACAGCGTCAACATAATATATAAAGCAGAGATACTATAACCAACAGCATTAATTAAATTTCAAGCTAGGAAAATAACTTCATTGTTCACCTGTAAGAAAGCAGACAGATACTGCATATGTAATGTAATACAGTAAAAACCACCTAACTCGACACCTTTAGGACCGGTGTTTTGGCAGGTTGTGTGGGTATTAATTGTGCACTTTCAAGGTATACCGATGACATACAAGAATGGCTGCCTAATATGTAAAGTAATAAATCGGAAGATCTAACGAACATATTGCGTGTTTGCCACTAGCCGTTCGTCAATGAAATTCTTGCTCTTCTGGTGTGAATTCATAGGTAAACATCCTACCGTTTCGACCAATCATACGACAGGTCATTTTCAAAAGAAAAACAAAAATGGGTACGAATTAGCGATAAACAGCAATAATAGCTAAAGTTACGCATAAACGAAAAAGGCGCTTTTGAAAAGTAGTGACGAGACCAAAGAGTTCAACATTTACAGCAGTCACTGTCAATCAAAATTTAGAGGTAGTTATTTAAAATCAAACAGTCAAATCAGATAGAAACTACCAGAGCGTAAACTTAATTGAAATGATTAATCAAATAAAATTTCATTGTACAAGCGCAGAAAGTGATTTGTTAACTTTATGCTTTGAAGGGGCTGCCTAACTTCATCATTTAACGTTCGGGTATTTTCCTAAATTCACACCATAGGAGCAAAAATTTTGACTGATCTAACGAACAGTTAGGCTACGATTTTCCTAACAAGCATAACAACAATGAAACTTCCATTGCAAGACCACATAGACCAGGGGTCGGCAACCTGCAGCTCCGAAGGGCGCATGCTGCTCTTTAGATCCTCTGAAGGGGCTCTTTCTGGATTTGACAAAACTTGGATTTTAAATGTGCATTTGATTAGTATTAGAATTAAGTTCAAGTTGATCACAATTTAGCCTATTCCCCTGTGAATTCGCATGAAAACAAAACGGTATCAACGTTTTGCGGCTCTTCACCGATCATACCTGCTGGACGAAGAAGCAGAATATGCTCTTTTGTTAAAAGAAAGACCCCCGACGAAGACAAACACGACGATAAAAACAAAGGCACGCAAAGAATAAAACATTTTTCTAAATTACTAACTCGAATGTGAGTAAAAAGTTTTACCTGTCTATGGAAAATCGTTGAAAAACAGGGAACTTTTGTAGACAAACACACAATGCTAATTTTAACAGTGAATAAAATTATCTCCAACTTTAGCTAAATGCTTCAAAACGCTGCTGTGAAACGATTGCTCACTGGCTAAAATAACTGTACTGTCATGACGGATACAGTGCTATTGATTAAATAACTGGATTTCTGATTGGTGCAAAGTGTTGCGTTTTCATTGGACAATTCTGATGCAAAATACACTGGATATTACAGGCGCGGGCTTCAAATACGATTTTGCTTGATTGTATACCATGAAAACCGGCAATTCTATTCTTGTGCAGTGAAAGGATAAACACAGGTCTACAACATAATTTTCCTGAATAATTTCTTACTAGACTATACTAAAAATGCTTACAATCAACGTGGATTCAGCAACGTTGCCTACACAGCTGCCAGGTTACCAAGGCAAATGCTGACAATGAAGCTACCCAGAATGCACTTCGCAATGCTTGGCGTGACACGAAGCTATGGGTCGTGGGAAGATCAATTTCTTTGACGTATTACATAAATATGAATATTGAAAGGGGAAATGTGTGAAATCAGTTGTTGGTGAGTTCAGTTCTGGTGTGCCTGTGTGCCCTAACAAAAATACTCAGTCAGATTTGGGGGTCCTTTTTTGACACGGGGGTACGGAGGGCCTTTCCTCCGACTTTAGTTGTCACTGTCACCTAAAATCTATTCTAGATCCCCTGCGAAATACTTTTTTGTAATACGCTGCTTGGTTATTTCTCTCACCAGCTGCCACAGCACTGATGTGAGTGCTTTTTATTTTCAGTCGAGGACAGCAACTTCGCTTTGTTTAATTATGTCAACGAGCAAAACAATGAAATCGAAAGACTCCACGATGTTATTGTTGGGGTGAGTTGTGTATGTTATTGTTGGGATGAGTTGTGTGCAGTGCATTTGTGACTTGTACTCGCCGTCCGTGTGTCCCAGGTCCTAATGCTTATATTGGGGATTTTGTGAAAAAGTTACCTTCATGATGAACATATCGGTTTAAGAAAATGTTAGATGTCGTAAAACTGTTGTTCTACAAAAATCAACTCTTGAATTTGTCGTAATTTTTTTTCCTTGCGTTCGACGAAATGAATTATAATTCATTAAATTGTTATTTCACCCTTCAAGTGACTTTTTCGTTTGTGTAAAGATGTTCGTGCAAATGACGAAAGAGGCAGTGCTCCACAATTTTGGCTATCGGCATAAAGTAGGTAATAACCTGAGACTGATAAATTGAATCATGTGCAAATCCGTCCGAATGGCATTTTACCGACAACAATGTCGAGAATAGAAAAACTACCCAAAGGGCTGATTGCCGAAACTACTAAGTTCCCAAAGCAACGCATCGAAATAGCGAGCGCACGAGATGTCCTGGTTGTGAGACTGAGAGCTCTGCAGAAGGCTGCTCGTCGGCGCTATGCTACAGATCGATATGTGAAGTGGGCAACATAAAACTACGCATTAGCACAGCCTGATGTCAGTTGCATTTCACCTGGAATTACACGGCCGCGCCGGAAACATTGAAATGCTGCGCAGTGGTTTCTGATCGTTGTGAAGCCGTCGATCTCAACTCTCTTCCCTTCAATCCCAGTCACCTCAAGCAAAGGCCTTATCCTGTTCAACGTGCATTGCTCTCTTCCGCTCGCCACAACAGTAAAGCGACGCCAGGCATAAATTTCGTTCGCTTGCATGCGTGTGGGCTGCACACATATTCGGACATTAATTTGCTACATTACAAGACGTCAGATCTGCGTAATGCATCTTTGCTTTCATAGAGCGTGATATGTGTAAACGCATAGCATAACAACTGCAAATCTCTGTGGCATCAAGTCCTACCTGTCCACCTGTAGTTGCGATGTCGCGGCATAAACAATCACCATTTTGACGTGGTTTTGCTTTTTTATTTATGTGAACCACATTTCAATGCTTATAACGACGCTTCGCTTGCTTAGATTCAAGACAGCATCAAGGAGTTCCGCAACGAAGGCTTCAAACTCGAGTCAGACAGGCGTGAGATCCTGAACGAACTGGAGCAGGCCACGAAGGCTGCCGTGGTCAAAAGCAAAGAAAACCAAGAAATGTTGAACGCCACGTTGAAAATCCTGGATCAACTAAAAATCGGTTTGTAGATAAAAATCAAAGATGGTGGCGTTGGTGTTGTTTGTTTTCGAAGTGGTTAATTTTCTCAGAAAAAATCTATACGATACAATTGAATGAAAACTTCGTCTTAAAATGATGCCGGTTTAGAGTTTGTTGTGACAAAAAATATTGTGCATTTACGGAAAAATGCACATGTTTGTTCCAAAAGATGCAGCGGCCGTCACTTTGGCCGAACCAGACAATACAAAAAAGAGGAAAAAACAAATTAACATCAAAAGACATACAAGCAGCAAAAATATTATTGAACACAGACAGAAGTTATTGAAATTGCAAAACAGCGCTAGCAGTAACGTACCTCGTAGATTTCCATTCTTCGTGAAATGGAAAACTATGCGGTAATCCCCTAATTTGAAATGTGCTGGTGTAAACGCCAATTCACATAATGCAGTGTATAGGTTATGATCAGTTTGCAAAAACTTTAATGTTATTGAATTTTGATCAAATTATTATCATAGAATTATGGATACTACTGTGCAGCACAGAATCAAAGTCACTTCAAATCGTGGCCACTGGAATGGCAACATGCTCTAAGGACGATGCATATCGTTACCTAGAAGCTACTTTTGTAGTACTTGTCTATGTAGTAAGAGACCCGCTTCAGCTAATAAAATGCTATTAACGCAAATTATGTCAGAAGCAGATACAAAAACTTTGAAACATTTGATGACTAAAAGTTAATTGCAGTGCAAGCATTTGCATTCTTTAATGTTAACACCACAACTGCTGGATATTCCGCATCACACTTTAAAGCGGAAATCGCTCAAACACAAACTTTAATGCTAAAAGTTGCAATGAAAAGGCAGGTATTCTAGCAAACCGTTAACTGCATGCAATTACTAATCAGTGTCTTTGAAAACTCTAGCAATCCAAAATAACGAAATGTTTTTAAGGCACTGAAGCAACTTATTCCATAGTTAGGCACTACTGTAAAAAAGACCAACTGTGCTGAGTTTGTTTTGAGTAATTGCAATCAATAATATTGATTTGGTGCATGTAGAGTCCTATATTTGTGTGCATTTGAGGCAAGCAGTGTTAGTTTGCTTTGAACTGATCAAGCAACACATTACTGTAAATTTTAAACATAAGTTTTCCAATTGGCTGTTAAACTTTATCGATATCTAATAGAAGTACTGTACTGACTTTACATAAATAGTATGTAGAGGAATACGTTCGTCTCGTTTTATTTTACTCACAGCCATAACTACTGTTGTTTGTTTCCTACAAATGATGTAATATAGTTTTGTTGGGAGTACCCCATGTCGCAATTTCATATTGTGAACAACAGTAAACTACTGCGTTCCATACTTTTGTTAGAACTGAAACACTAATGATATTTCGGAGTTTGAAGAGTATGCTAGACACCCTTGCTACCTTACTGCTTGTGTAGTTTATGTACGCTGACCTGAAGTATAGCTGCAGGTTCATGAAAATATGTTGAGGTCTCCACACCCTCACGTTTATTAAATGGAAAGCATGCGCCTAGGTGGCGCTGTAAACAACCGGGCTCGTTCAGTCAATTTAGTTTCTTGATCCACCTTGTTTCACGAGGCACCTTGCCCAAGATTAGCATCAAGATAATCGTTTTACTCACATCAAAGGAACGTCATATAAGAATCGGCATACCTTCTGAAAGAACAAAAAGTAGTAACATTACATATCAAATGTAGAGATTATTTGTGATTTGTACTGTGAAAACAAACACAAATTGTGTGCATGTGCAAACAGACAAAAAGGTCAAGTTTTTTTGAACTAACAGGCAGACTTACAAGTAGGGCAGCTCGCCAGGTCTTTACCTAACTTCACCGCAATTTCGCCTTCATGATGGTGTTTGGAAGGCATATGAATGACCTACAAGATTTTGTGAAGTCTTAACCCTCGTGTTCTCTCGACTGAATCCTGAGCTGTGGTCAGTGAAGATCATGTTGATGAGTGAATACTTGACATCACTTGCGCGCTTTACGCAGTTCACAGTGGGGACGAGTGTTGACGCCAAAAAATAGAATTGCATTGGATTTGAATCGTTTCCTGAAATTGCAAGGGCTTTATTGATTGTGCTGTGAAGCGGTCGCCGTAAAAATATGTGTAAATCATTTCGGCCGTAGCTGCCTGGCTGGTGTGAGAGATGAGATCAGGAAGAACTCACCACCATCGAGCAGTGATTATGCCGGGAAGAGGCAATTTTGCCGATGTTTTTCAATGAAACCCCGACATTTCAATATCACACTTTTGCTTGCTGCAGTTTTGCTGTTATGGTTTGAAACTGAATTTGTGATTATTGCAGCTAGTTCTGATAAATTTAAGCATCGATTGTTCGCGGCCGCTTGGTCTTGGAAAGGTAGTTTTGTCGCCTTGTGAACCATCGCACCTGTATGTTGGGTGGCGTTCAATTTTAAGCACCTCCTCAGGTACCGTGAGCGTAGAGATACCTAGATGTCCCTGTTTGGGTACAAGCACGCGCGTCTGTTTTATTCCCCGCAAATACTGCTCACTTACAGATAGGAAAAAACAATGTGATAGACTATGGGGAAAGCGCCCTGGCAGCTCCTTGCTATGAGTAAAAAACAAACATAGTGAACTGTTTTGGTACTTTTTCAAGGGATTTTCGAAGCTCGGTAGAGGACCTTTCCCAGTAGTATTTCTAATCTTTTGAAAGTTAAGCTTGTCGATTAGATTTGGAATCTGATGGCTACTTGATAGCTGCGACTTGTTTTTGTTGCACTGTCTCGAAACAAACACTACCATTAGTTGGTTTAGGATTTCATGCTCCCGACCTTCGTTCGTTATGTCACACAGGAACACCCTGTAGTTTGGCTTTATTGGAAAAATCCAAGTTTCGATGCGCATGCCTCCATGTTCAAGTGTATTTGTCCCCCCCCAGGTGTCAGTTCGCTCTTCACGCGGATCCGGTGCGACAGCGGAACGCTGAGCGACCTTCTCGGAAGCAGTGAGGGAGTGAAAGACGACAACATCATGCAGTACCTCGGTATCATCGAGCAGCGCGCCAACGAGCTTCTGGCGGCGCAGTCTTACATTGATTCTCAAGTAAGTTCGCGCCGGCAGGTTTCGATCGAACAACACGAAAGAGCGAGAAGTTGTTCCCATGTTTTCGGGCAGTACGAAAGAGGCGCTACGCGTTTTTTTGCAGGATTTTGAAAAGCCGTACGACCCGCAAGAGACTGCACGGAGAATCCTCGGACAAGTTCCGGTTGCTCCAGTTCAACAGTTGCTCATCGCTCCACCTTCCACAGGGTTCGTGTTTCTATTACCACCTGTATTCGTGAAAATTGTGTTACAGTAATATGGTATGTCGAAATGTATGCAGTAAATTAAGTCAGTTGGAGAACGAAACCGTATAGTTTCATGTTGAGGGTAATGTGCTTTAGATCTGCTTTTTGTTACAATTTAGCTTTCTTGATTTTTAAAGAATATTGAACAGGTCANCGTGCAGCTCATTCTTATCCAGGAGGTAAACAGTTGACTGAGCACTGTCAGTTATAAAATCTGCTTTTGAAAAGAATGCAAAGGAGTTTTATCGCATTGTGAAGTTTCAGAAAGTCTGAAAGGCATATTTTTTCGTGAAGGAAAAGTTATTTGACTGCGTAACGTAGAAAAGATTAAATCATTGACAATGTAGCATGTGAGAAGTTTGTGTTGTGGAAATTTATACAGTAAGAAGAGCCTTCAGTCAGTTTAATGTGCCTTGAGAAGGTAGGAAAGGAATGATATTGCATAGTCCAGTCAATACAGCAGCAAACGTGAAATGTTTTGCCAGGGACCTGAGGCAGAGAGCGATGCAGAACAAGCTTCTGGCGTCTGTACTTCGAATCAAGTATGTTTGTTTTCAAGTTGTGTAAAGGTTCTCGCTCAGAATTTGTTTTGGGCTTATGATGAGTATTTTACTTATCTGTATATTGTGTTGCTAAAATCAGTTGAATGCCAGTGATAAAAGTGCCATGGTCAGGCACATAGCCACGGGGGGCATTCGGGGGCAGTGCTGCCCAAATTGTTTTGTGCCCCTCCAAATTTTATTATGCCCAGAAAAAAAATTTTAAACATGAAATAAAAACAAAAACCTTGTCCCCCTAACATGTATTCCCCCAAACCTAAAACCCTGGCTACGGGCCTGACCATGGTCACTCATTCACGCAATCCAAAATTTTGCGACCTGTCAGCCCTTCGTATGCCTGCTGCAGGTAGTTTTTCCACGGTCGTGGAGGCGTTTCCGAGCATGCGGCATATATATGCGGGTTGTGATGTGTCGATTTTTGCATCAACCATTTCAGAGACGACTACGACAGCGAGGAGATGGAGGCCAAGAGCGATGAAGAAAATCGACCACTGTCGCAAGGCGAGCTGAAGGAACGGATCATGAAGGGGGTAAGATGGTGCGAATTCCGATAAGTGTGACGTGCACAGTGATGGTGGGAACGTTTTATTTAAAAAGGATTGTACTAATGAATGCGGAATGGGTAAGCAGAGGTCTTGCTGTCATCGGCAGCACTTTTTCCTTTGCAACTGTTCGGCAAACCTTGAGAGTTTTGCATTCAACAAATTTACCCAAACTTTTTGTAATGACAAGCACCGGAAAATGTCATTTATAAGAAAAGTTTAAGGTTTCAAAAATCATTCGTTGCAACCGTAGTTTATTTTTATCTAATTTTTCACAAATGTGAAAGTGGTACTGTGTGAAAGAAGCGAAATTTATTTTTGTAATTTTTTACATTTACGCTTCAAAGACTTTAGGTTAGGTCGACACTTCCTAATGGCGGAAATCAGCAGTTGTTTTGATCAAACTGAAATGCGACATTCGTTTTCTGCACAGCTTATCAAAGCAAATCATTGTTTATTCAGCATCCGCAAATACGCCTTTCTGCTAGATTATAACAATATTTTTTCCAGCAACTTCTTAAATTTAATCTCCCGGCTAGACCCGGCTCTGAGAGCTAACTAAAGAAAAATCCTATACTCTTCGTTGCTGTAGCAAGACCACGTGCAGTGTTTTGTCATTTTCCTCCACACCGGCTGTTTTTCTCCGCGATCATCAGTTGCTTTCCGCTAGGTCTTGAAAAAAGAGGCTGCTGCTGCCAAAAAAGGATTCCGGTACGATCTGTCTGCTGCCAAGAAAAAGTGAAGTGCAAGATCGAATTGAGCTCACCTACCTTAGTGCCTTGCNGTTTCGCTTCAAATCCCAGCTGCTCATGTTTAAGTGCAAAATATAACGAATGTTTTTCGTCGTGCAACATTCATTGATNNGTTCGTTTGTTTGTCTTCGCATGGCGCTGTGATGTTTGCGACAAATATTTCGAATTCTTCGTTCCACGTTTTCTGCGCTGTTCGACCAAATCTTCGGTATACGCATGGATTGTCTCAACTAGTGGAAGTGGCAAAATAGGAAAAGTGACTGGCTTTTGATTGAAAAAACGAGTTTCTCTGGCTGAATAAGTACGGGGCGACGTACCCGTGCGTTGCCATGCCACCTGTGAAAGTCACATGCGTGTATTGCTTCCTACCAGATTATTCTCTTGCATCGACAATAAACTGGGCTCAAAAATTAGTTTTTTTAAATTATTGTATCATTTAATTTACCCAAAACTCAAAATCTTTACCGAACGTACAGCGGCGTAACGAGGTTAAATGGCGCCCGGGGCAAGACGTAAGTTTGGCGCCCCCAATGTTCAAACCTAAGGTCTTTCGGAAGCAAATGTACTGTATTGAAGAAAGTACTTGCGACGTTGTTGGGACTTTTCGGCGCCCCCGTAGTGATTCAGCGCCCGGGGAATTTTGTCCCCCTCGTTACGCCCCTGCGAACGTACGATCTTTCTCGAAGCTTCGATTTCGAATCAGCATTCCATCGCATTTTCGTACCTGACAAGTCGCAGCATGAGTTACGTGTGACCGCGCACTCTCTCCAATGTTTCATCACCATTTGCTGTACTGTCGAAGTATTTGCACCCATTGTTTCAGCTGTCGTTCTTAAATGTCTTGAACCGTTGCACGCCGTGTAAACAACTAGCGTGACATTGCCGATGCGTTTGTACACCGGTGCAGTAATCTTGCGTAGTGCGTATGCTGTTATTACCTTGCGTAGTGCGTGCACCTTTAGTCTGCCCCACCTCTAGCAATGCTTGCTTTACATTTCTCGCGTGTTTCGTTTCTTTTTCGCCAAGTATTCGGTGCTTTATGTTTGCCGAGATGTGTCTGTCCTAGCGCTCACTGTCGCTTCAGCGTGCCCAGCCAATGCCAAACATTCTGTTAATTTTTACCTTTCCTGCATTAATAGCTGGGTTTAGGCAACAGTGGTTTCCGCTCGACGCTTGCAACAAGGGTGTGTGATGTTACTGCAGCACCTCAGCATCATCAATATGTTGGTGGCGAAAAACGTTATGTCAGTTTTTTGGGTTCCTCTTTTTCCAGAAATTCAAGAACAAAGAGTCCAACCCAAGTTTTTTGTGAGTTTCAGTTAGGAATCGATGTCTATGTTAGTTAAGCTGAAGCAAATGCTTTTTTGATTTCACATTTCATACGTACAAATTCATACGTTGGTAAGCTACCTACACGAAGAAAAAAGTCGTAGGTCCCCATTTTCATCCAGTTTTTGCCATGTTGCAATGGGTCGCTCCGCTTGTGTGGGTATGTTTTCTAAAGAAACTGCTACAGGACTGAATCCTTGGAATTTAATTCGTGATGACTTCATTGCCGTGAGTGATCAACTCGTTGCCAAGATGGATTTTGTAGCTGATTCGCTGTTTTTTTCGCGTGCTGTAGCTTTCGTAGAAGTTGGTTTACCTATTACCTTGCGTTCAGTTTAGTCTTATTTGCTTTATTTTCGGAAATAAACACATTCCCATATCTCTTCTGACTGACACAGGGTTGCCTAGTGTTCATACTACAGTACTATTCGCTATTACTTTTTTAACGTTATGCGTGTTTCTACCTTTTCCCAAATAGGCTACCGTGACTTTGGTTTGAACCTAAGCTTTTGCTATGAGAAACCAATCCTGATTTATGAAAGAGTCGGCTACAAAGGAGTTCCGTCGCCATGGTGGGGGCTTTGGTGGGCTTAGCCCCCCTAAACAAAGCTCCAAGCCCCCCCAAATTGAAATATGAAACAGTATAAGTAGAATTTTTGTCAAATTTGCATGTCTAACTCCCCTACACGAATGTTAAGCATCCTATTGACGACTTTCTGGCGACGGTGCTGCTACAAAGGAAACATTAGTCACCTGCCACTGAACTTTAGGAGCTGTTATATAAGCTGAAATTACAAACTTTGATGTTTTATCACTGAAACACTTTGATGACCTGTCTCTGTGGCTTACCTTTATCATACTTGGCTCTTTACGAGGTCTCTGTGCTGATTCACGTTATTAATTGGCTGTCTTTGTTTTGTGTCTTCGATTTTCCTGGTAGCGTTCACAGCTTCGGCCAACACCTCTTCCTATTTATCATGAGGAAAACCACTCGTCCGTGTAATAACAATGTAATAGTTCGCCAAATGTTGCGATCGAACCGTTCGCACTGGCTGTTGCCAGTAGGGTGGTAGGCGGTGGACGAGCTGAACGATGTACACCAAGCATGTAGTTCCGCATTTCCTGATTGACAAATGGGGCGCCCCTGTTGTTGTGAACGCAACCAGTTAACCCAAAGACACAACAGAGAAGGAAAACAATCAATAATAGTACTCGACTTCGTATGTTTCCAAAGAAAAACGAAAGTAGAACGTGAGTATTTATCTACAGCAACGAGAAGGTAAGAGCGTGCTCCTCTCACCGGTCGTTTGAAACCGACACTGACACGGTCCCACTGGCGTCAAGCCTTTGTTAGTGCATGAGCAGGCGGCTTAATTTCAACTCGAGATCGGTATGATTGACAGACAACTTCGTCTCCTCGTTGGGGTAAGGTAAGCTCCGCTGTCGAACAAAGTGCCGGAAGTGGTGCAGTCGACCGTGGTGAGGATGACCGAGCGATTCGTGCAACTGACGGATCACACAGGTGCAAGGGCACACGCTCGAGACAACACATCGGGTGCAACATTGTAAATACCTGGTTTATGGCGGGTGTTATGATGCAAGTGACTGAGTTCCAAACGCTATGAAAGAATTACAGCACTTTTTTATTTTACCACGGTTCGTTTAATCAAACATGAACGAAACTGCTTATCAGTAACTAACGTGTGATGGCGTCCTTCAAGAAAATGCAGTCAACATGCGTTCAGCCTCAATTTTAATAGTGGTACCCTCCTCGACAGCGGAATACCGCCTTTCACAACCCTAAAAAGTTAAAAAGCAGTGATGGAGTCTCGAGATTTCGCCTCGGTCTCGGGACCAGTTTTTTCTAGTCTCGATACTTTGCATGAGTTATTTTTTGTATGAAGTCTTGGAAGAAACAGCTCCTTAAAAACGGATTTACAAAGTAATTGTTCAAAATTCAGCTGTTCAAAGCGGCCAGTGGCTAAGCTTTCTTTGTTGATATGCTGCTATGGAGAAAACAATTTGCCCTCTACCCTGCTGAAAATTTGTACTGAATTCAATAAAAACAGTGTGTGTACCAGTGAAACCGCAGCGTATTATTTCTGCAACGCTTGCAACGAGACGTTAGGAGTACTTTGCTAAGGACTGTCTTTCAAATGATTTTGCAAGCAGTTTTGTTATCAAAACCCATATTCAAAGGAAGTGGGAGAGTGCCAACAAGTTTCTCTTATGAGAAGCCAAACAAAACGAGGTCTTTTCTTCGAAGTTCTTTTCAAAGCAGTCTGTTAAAACACGCT
>JGI24158J21664_10004972_pt1 | contig 17259 bp, 13 predicted proteins | sample Ectturendosymbi3_FD_21664 | JGI IMG/M metagenome (IMG submission 21664)
CATCACTTTTGTTTTGGCGCACCATTTTTTCTTCTCTCATTTATTGCTCTTTCCACCCGCTTTGTGTTTTAACTCATTGTTACTGGTTGGGGTCTTGTCACACCTAGTGTCTTTTACTACTTGCTTGTGCTTACACTAACTGCTTATTTATGGTACTGTCAACGCTAGCTCAGTATGTTTTTCACGCAACCATTGTCTTTGTTTCGTAATAATCACTGCTTTGCGTACTTCCACCCGTTTTTACCTTTAACTTACTTGGACTGAAGATGCCGTATGGAGAAATCGATTTCCATTAAATAACATCAATGCGTGCTGATTTTTGTTACTTGTGCACAGCCAGTACTTAAATTTGCCATTGTATTTTCATCAGTGCCGTGGCAAGGCAGCCCCGTACCCCCCGGTCGGGAGGGCCCCGACCGTTCGTAGGGGCCCCACGGTGTACATTGTATTAGTAAGTTAGAGCCGTCTCTACCCTTGACTTTTACTCTTCTGGTTTTTGCCCTCAATGCAGAGCCGGTAGATTAAGCATGTAATATCATGGTTCGTTAATTTCGAAAAAGAATTGCGGACGTTCGGACACTATACCTGTTTTTTGTGAAGTTGTGGTTACGTCAGAACAAGGCCAATTGTTAATAAAGTCTTGAGCTTCTCCACTTAACTTCGATGGCTTTGCCCTTGTGCGTTGAAATTGTCGGGGAAATTTACGTCATAATGAATGTGCTGTGGAGTGTTGTGCATCGCTTTGTAGTTGCGTACAGATAGAGAGACTAGGTTTCTAGTTCAACGTTAAAAGTTTCCGTGAAAGCTGCTTGAGACAGTTTATGTAAAACTGAAACGAAGGAAGGCTGTTGTGTCAGTTTATTATATATGTCTGTCTGTGAAAACTGTGTTAAGACAGTCTACTTTAAAGTTTCGACCAGAAAAAACGGGGATAATCTCGATAAGTTTAACGCTCGCTTGCTCGATCTAAAAAGCATCTTCAGATTTATTCTCACTTGCTATATGTCATGATGAAGATGGATGGTGTCAAATTCCAATAAATTCGTTCTTATTAGAAGCGTGTGAGCAATTTCCAGACTGTTGAGGACAGCGAGGGCAGAGGGAGTGTTGGGAAGCAGTTAGTTCTACGCACTGCTTGCACCTACCAGCTTTTGGTGAAAGCACCAAGTTGATTACATGGAGACTGGCTATCAGGGGCTAATTTGCAACTGGCTCGAAAAAGCATGCAGCTGCCTAAATGCTTGCTGAGGGCCCCATCTGGATTTTTTTTTGGGGGGGGGCCAACAGCCTTTAACACGGCTCTGGTTTTCAATTATTCTAATGTTCACTGACAATTGGTTTCCTTATTGCGCGATGGCTCTTTGTATTGTTTCTGTTGTCATATGAAACAATGACAGCTGAGTCATATGAAACAATAAATCAATAAATGAGAGTATGGCTGAATAATTCATGTTTTTCAGATCAGTGGTTCTTAAACTGTGGCGCGCCTCTCCAGGAGGGCGTCATTAATTTCTAGGCGAAGTGTGAGTCCGACATCAAAATTAGAAATTCATTACATTATATTTACAGCAATCTTGCTTGCACCTTGTTGACACTTTTACTGCTTTTCTACGTATCCGAACATGATACGTCAAAATGCACGGTATGTGCTTGCTTGATTTTTAACGTGATATAAGTAAGAGGAGAGAGGAATGGCTTGAAGGGAACGATCAGGGAGGCGTGGCAGAAAAAAGTTAAGAACCACTGTTTCATATGATGTAAGGGCGGAAACTGTAATTGCCTAACTATTGGATTTATCAGGGGGGTTTTTAAGGAAAATGTTAGAAACCCGGTTTGGATCTCTAGGGACCCGATTTCTCGGATTCCAGGGACTCGATTTTCTGTGATTTTAAGAACCGATGATAATTTTCTCTGATTCTAAGGACCCGATTGAAATTCTAGGGACCCGAATCAGGCCCCTAAAACACCTTAAAAAAAACTGGATTTATCGATAACTAATGACAAATACATCGACAGTAACAAGATGGAACGTTTAATGCATATGCATACCCTCTACCATCAGTTTAGTTTCGCATAACTGATTAAGTCTTCCTTAAAAGGATAAAACGTGTATTTTCCTTTAGATTTCTGTGAAAAAATTGATCGTATCTGTAATATTGGAAAATTTTCCCGCTAAAACAGTAGCAAAATGGTTACTAAAAGTATGTAATTCTATGCAAGCTGTTTTGGTTTGAGACTTCGCGCCAAGTTTCATACATTTGCATCACACTGTTATGAGGAACATCTCACAGTTAAAATATATAACTGTTCTATCTTTTGCTGCTCTGTCCAAGTTAGGTTCAGTTTCATTACACTTATGCATTTTTTGAAGTGTCATGAGCGGTCAGCAACACCAATTTCCGCTTGCTTGCGACTGGCCAGCGTTGCTACTTTCGTAGTGCATGCCGCGTTGGTGGCGGGTCGATGGTTGCGTGTGACCAGTTTCCTTGCCGTCTCTAATCAAAGCCGATCACGAAGCTATACAGGGCGCAAGCAGTGGCGTAACTGACGGGGGCAGAGGTGCGAACCGACCCTCCTGGCAGGCTAAATCTAAAAGTGGGCCCCACTTAGCTTACATTTTGGTATTTAGTATTCGTTTGGTTTTCAGTAGGTTCTGTAGCAGTCACGCTGGCTCGACCGCTACATGTAAGCAAACAGTTGTTATTGTTTTGGGATTTTCGGAGTGGTTTCTGTTGATTTCGGGTTTTATCATAGACATTTACATCCGGTTTAGCTATTATTTCTTAACTTTTTATTGAGTGTTGGCTAGTGGACCCCCTACGGTGGTTAGTGGGCCTCCTTCAGCTACGTTTTCCCTCCTGACCCCAAACGTCTAGTTATGCCAGTGGTCGCAAGTACCGCTGTTCAATTTTCGTTACCCGCTGTACTACTTTACCGGTAGTGCGAGTTGAACCCAGGATTGTGAAGCCAGAATCCAAAGTTGTAGAAAGCGCAGAAAATATGAGCACACACCAGATCATAGGTGTAGGAGCAGGTAAATTTCTGGGGATGCAAAGGATTTTTACCCGAATTTCTCCAATTTTGCCCGAAACGTTTGCCTACAAATCTTCAATTTTCTCCCACAAAGATTATGAAGACTTTTTTTTGGAATGACCTCCAAAAAACGGTCTTCATGTGTTCAGGGCTGACCCTGGCAGGTGCGGAGCCCAATGCAAGACCTAGGCGCGGGGCCCCTCTGACCAGTGGTGTTATTACATCATCGTGGTCAGTCCACCGTGCAATGACCTTTTTGATGAAGATATTTTAGTAAAATTAACTATATGAATATAAAAAAGATGGCAAATTGTTGGAGACGATCTGTGTGTAAGCTACATGATAAAACAACAGCTTTTATGGGGCATAGCTCATGTGTCCCCTAGCTACGTCCGTGTTTATGGCATATGCTGCTGTGGTGGACATTAAACAGTGTACCGCTACCACTCGTAAAGCCGAAAGTTGTAAAGCAAGCTCTGCAATTGAGCGGCGAGCGCAGGTGTAAATTTGGGTCAATCAAACCGAGCTGACAAGCGAATTGAACTTGCAATGCAATTACTTCGCTCTTGTTGAACGGCACTTTCGTTCGAAGAACAACTGACTTGGAGAAAACTGTTAACAACAACTAATTACCAAGCTCCGAGCCCCCCAAATCGAAACGTGAAACACTATAAATCAGTGCAGTTTTGGTTAATTGTATAATGTCAAGCCCCCCCGCACAAATGTAAAGACCCCTATTCAAAACTTTCTGGCGACGCTTCTGGTTTGGATGAGAGTTTTGGCCTCCGCCGGATCAACCTCTCATGTTTTGTCGTTTGTTTCAATGTGGTACAGTTCATTTTATTTAGACAAAATATTGAATTATCTAGTCCAGTGTTTCTTAACCGGGGGCGTGCCTGTCCAGGGGGAGCGTCAATAAATTTCAACTGGGGCGCGAGCCCTTACACGCGTTCTGCAACATGGAAAGCTCTTTAATGGGAGTGTTCTGCCCAATTTACATATTTAAAGTCAGGGCCTGAAACGCAGGACAATTACTTAAGGGAGGCGCAGTAGAGAAAAGTTAAGAACCACTCATCTAGTCTGTGTCAACATCTTCCATGAAGCAAAACTGCAAGCCTTCGTTAGAATGCAGATTACCCGTAAGTAACCAAAAACTTTCTGAAACAGGAAGAATCTTTCGAGAACTGAACAACGTTACGTTGGCAGAAATGCCATCAAAGTTAATAATACGATAGACACTCGTCTAGAGATGTCCATTGCGAGTTTAATCACTATGCACCTTATTTGCAGTAGCTGTAGGTCTCTGGAGTCTTACTGGCACTAGTAACAACTGAATTCTATCCATAAAGAACACGTTTGATAAAGCTGGATAATTAGCGGAAATTAATGGTTCATTTAAAACGAGATAATTATTTTATAACAATGACATTTATAAGCCTTTCAACAATTCTCGAGCGCAAGGAGTATCTGGCAAAAATGAACAACCTGCCCAAACACCATGACGCGGGGCCCCTAGAGGCGAGGGGCCTAATACAGCTGCATCGGTTGCATCGGCTTAAGGCCGGCCCTGCATGTGTTGTTGATTGCAATTTTTTAAAATTAAACAATGTTGAGCACTATTTTGTGAAATCAAACAACGTTGTGCGCCATTTTTGTCCGGATTTTCGAGTAATCAAAACTTTTGGGGGTGCTCTTGCACCCCTTTCACCCCCGCCTCCACCACTGCATCAGATTATGGTGCATCTAATCCTGGGTCTCAAACACTCGGCCTGCAGGCCACATGTGTTCCGCGAAGAAATTTTGTACGGCCGGCGATGACAAAATTCATAACAGCTTAAAAAATGATGACATCATTTACTCATGACAACTGAAAAACGCAAAATTTTAAGATCAACCTAAGTGACATACTCTTGATCCACTATATCTCTCAAAAAAGAAAGCTTCAGCGAGGTCATGCTTCAATGGCCCTTGTAATTCAGAATATTATTCGCAGTGCTGAGAAGATTCTTTCAACACTAATTTGCGTTAGTGGCAACACACTGGTGACTTGGGACACTTTTCTGACAATGCTTGGATATAAATGAACTGCATCTCCAACGTTCATTTTTCAGACTAGCTTCAAATACTGTCTGTCGAAACGAATCCTTTCCAAGCAAGGAATCAGACACTAAGAACTTACAGATATTTCGCCTACTAAGTAGGCATCATCAGCTCTTATTTAAATAAAATCTTCAAATACGTTATAATACGTCGCATTGTACGCTGTGTAATGCAAATGCATTTTCAGACTGAATTCAACTACGTTTTCAGACAAGCTTCAAATACGTTCCACACGCCGGATGGTACGCTGTGTACTGCAAAAGCATAATGTATCCAAAACGTCTAAACGTACTGAATGTGTCAAAAATTAAGCACTTAATTAAATCAAACAATCGCAGGAATTTTGAGATAAACGATATTCGAAACTTGACATGTAGGCCTACATCTTACTCAGATAATAAAGTACAGTTAAAGGAAAAACAAACAAGGAGGTTTTTTATTGAACCTTTGAACTGACTTTTATGAACGAAATTTATTATGAACTCAAAAAACTTTAAAATCAACCTTCTTCGGTTTGCGAAATAACAGATGCTAAACAGCAAGACTAATATTAACAGTTACGTGTTTTCCCGGCACAAACTTTATTTCTGCATATGGACTTTTAATTGCCTGAATTATTAATTTACAGTCCGCTGTGCTTTTTGGCGAAGTTGTAAACTCTGTCTTCAACAAAACAGTGTAAAACGCTGCCTAAATGTTTGTAAAAAAATTCGCTCAAACACTTACATTGAAACATATTTTCGCTCGAAAACTACTTCACTAGGTTTTACGCCAAAAGCGGAGCCCAAGGTGTTGCTACAACCGTAGGTTTTCAAGGCGAAGTAGTGGGGGGCACCCGCCTCCCTGAAGCTGCGAAATTTGTCAAAATCGGGAAGATCAAGGCAATGCTTGTTAATTTTAAGGGAAAAAATGTCTTTCTGATAGTGAAAGAAACAAATCAGGGCATCAACCCTGGCAGTTGCAGGTGCGCAATAAAATGTACAAAGTAAGAAATAATGGAAGATTTTTTGGAAAACAGAAGCTGCCAACATTTTTTCATTAATTAATCCTGTTCGTAAAGCATCGATGACTTATTGTTTTGTTCTTCACTTTATTTTTAGAAAAATGTACACAAATTACGTCAAACGATGAAGGCACACTTTTCTGATCGCTTTTGCCTCTGATGGTTCTCAATGAGATGTCTTGCCAACGACTACTACAGTTTGTGAAGGTTTACAAGCTTTGCTCCAATGAAGCATCTTAGAGTTGCAGAGCTACAATTGGAAGTACATAATGCAGCAAATACTGTTTCATTAATTTTTTTCGTATGTGTTCCATATCAGCTTGCAATTTGTGCAAAGAGCTACGTTTCAAGTAGCAACCTTACCTCTAAATTCTGAAAGAGCGACTTCGGTTTGGTTCTGCAGAGTAACAAAGCGGTGGTCATCATCATAGATCGTACTTTCGCTGTTCATACATCGTACTCTGTTGCCAATAGCCCTGTGGGCTGATCCTTGCGCTGCAATGACGGAAGCAACTGCTAGGCCCAGCAGGGCCAGACGAGCCGCCGCCATTTACTTACAATACAGCTACGGAGATGAGTTTCTGCTGCAGTGCAGGATCAACCTATTCTGCACGCTTTGACTTCGTCTCTATAAATGCACACACCTCCAGCAGAGATTCGTCTTTACATTAGATTAAAGTGAGTTTGGTTAACTATTAACGACAAAAAAAGCTTTATGATCTGCGCCAAGTATTTACCAGACAGCAGCCAGACTTTGCACGGAAACTGGTTTGTGTTACAATGTTTGGTCCTTGTCTGAAATGCCTTCTTTACTCCAACACCATTGTCACCAAAGCTCTATTGAAGCTGGCGATGAACCGTTGTTTTGTTTGACGTCCTAAACTGAACTATAGTGCCAAAATTAAGTAAATATCGACAAAAAGGCGCAAAACGTTCCAACCACAGTAGTATTTATATGCTATTCTATTTCAAATTTCTTTTACGTGTTTGATAACTCTTTCTGAAAATGAAAACAAACGTTTGCATTATTTTTCTGTTTTTTTTATTTTAGGCAGTAATACTTTGCTATGTCCTTTTCGAGTTTAAGACTTCTATGCTATGAAAAAGTACCTTGCCGATAATACTGTATTTTTAGTGTATTTATTTCAGCCGCAAGGCCCGCACAAGACATGTACTATAGCACGCAAAGAAAACAAAATATAATCACGTGCGAAACTTCAACACACTCGAGGCAAGCACACACGCCACAACACACACGAGACGACCATGGGCGTCCGCAGAATTTTTTCCAGGGGGGCGAAGTCAACATTTTGCTTATCTTTTTCTGGTTGTTGACGATGCAACGCAAATTGACGTCTTCAAAAAATGTGCAGTGTTACGGCAACAGTTGCACAATAGTGCTTTCCTTGTAAGAAAACTTTACACTGAGCAAATGTTTGTTTTAGTGAGCATCGATATTTTAAGACTGAGTTAGCAGAGTTTTAAATGAATTACAAACTTCGTGAATTTTTAGAATAGTGTAAAACCTTATGAAAATGCGAACAAACTACACATTAAATTTTACGTTTGATTTTACGAACTTAATTACAGAGAAAAAAAATTCACAGCAATATGTTGTGCTATACACAGAAATGAGTTATAACACTGGTCTTTTAAATTCTGGGTATTCACTTGCTGGACCTGTCGCAAAAAATGTGTAGGGTGGCATTGACTAAAGTATTTTTTGACCCAGATTTTCATGCATTTTGGTCGTTTTTTTTTCTACAGCAGACAAGTTTTTAACAAACGGTTAGCCAACTGAACAGCCATCATTGATACACTAACACTGAGTGAATTTACAAGGAATGCAAAGCATGGTTTTAACTCTTGGAAATGGTTAAATCTGGCATGGAACTCCTCCAGTAGTCTTACAATTTATTTTGCTATTTTTCCACTTTGTGGTCTGTAAATGCCTCTTCACGAAACTCACTGGTTCTCATTCCAACATTGGCAAAATGACAGAATGCTTTTGACTATATGTGTCTTTGAAAAATTATAATTTTCTTCTGGGAAGAAAATTAGCCTAACTTAGGGATAGAAGAAAAAGTAGCCTAACTTGCGATTTAGAACTACCAGAGCATTTGCGCAGTGAAATCTCATTTTTGCGCACTTGCAACATTCCAAATTTGATATGGTATATATATCGCATAGCCCTGTCGAAATGTTTCACTGGTTATGTGTCTACATCAGGGGTCTCAAACACAAATTGCTCCGAGGGCAAAATTAGGACCTATAAAGCAACTGGAGGACCGCATTATGATGTTGACGCAACAATGGCGGTACCTTAACCTTACTAGTAACAGCTTGTGCATTTTATTTCCTGCGAAATGTATCGTGAGTTGCAGGCAAATCATTTCTAACCGCCTCTACGTTCGTTTAAAAAAAAGACTTGTTCACTCGTCGGCGGAGCACTTTCAAACATCGGTGAATAAACTAAAAAACTTAAATGTTGATTATATAAAAATTGCCAAAGCGCATCGTGGGCATAGGCATAGTCAGGGAGGCCAAAAGGGGCATGCCCCCCAAATTTTTAGAAAATACAGTCATTTTGTGCTTTGAGAGGCGTTATTCTAAACAAAATAGTGTTATTCGCCTAAANTCAAACAGTTTGGCCCCCCAAATTTTTGCCCCCCCGAAATTTTTGGGCTGGCTACGCCACTGATCGCGGGCCGCACAAAATGCTCTCGGGGGCCACATGCGGGCCTCGTGTTTGAGACCCTGGTCTACATGGTTGTGAAATTGCATGCGCACTGAAACAGACATTTGCTCAATGTAAAATTTTCTTACATGGAACACTGCTGGTGAATAACTTCACAAACGTGTGTAAACACATTCATAAATTAAACAAACGTTAAAATTTGAGGCAACAACTATCAATTTGAGATATTGCTATTCATCTAGAAGAGCCACACAAACTATGTCGGCGACGCGCAATTCGCCCACCATTGATATAAACCTGCGTGCCTCACCGCTATCAGCAGTCACTGTCTCACTGCATTACCTGCCAAGATGTCTGCATTCAATAGTTACATGCGGCCCAACGCCTACCACCGTAACTTGGAGTGCATCTTCGAAGATTTGTTGCCATGTTATTGTTATGCAATAAACACCAATAGTAGAACAATTCGCTCCCGCGTTTCGCAACCTGCCTCTGTAGGCAAGGAACGGACATGAACGAACTGCAAGCTCATCACTGCATGTTATCAAAACAGTGAGCCTGACTCTTGTGCAGTGTGAGTGTCATATCGGCAAACAAACTGTCATCGCAAGGATTAACCAAAAAATCAAGATTAAATTCCTGATTTCACGTTTTCCAGAATTTTTTGCTTCTTAGCCCCAATTTCCAGGGGGTGAAAATGCCCGTTTTGACCCCCTGCGGACGCCCATGGGGACGACACTACCGGATAAAAGTTATTTCAAAAACTGTTGGGATTGGGACCAAGGCATCACATTCCCAGCCATTTTCATTAAGTGATATCGCGGTGAATGCACTTTAAAACCAGACCAGTTATACTTAAAATTTTAACGCCTCAATACCCCCAAGTCAAATTTTCGTCAATCTGGTTACTCCTTTTCCACGAAGTGCAATAGCCCAAAAATTGTACGAAATAAAACAGAACTGGTAAAGAAATATTCACTGGAGTAGTGAGAACAAAGGTCAATGCAAAGGCTGCATTACATTCATCAGCACCAATCTTCGCCTTTATGTGGAACAATTTTGCTAGATTTCTAGAATGAATGCTAGAAAAGTGAATCTTGATGGAAGCAAGTCCAAGTTCTTAGAATGAGGACTTGAATCCTGATTTGGTCTTTATTTCCCAACACTGCTGAATACTTCCAACATATAATCTCAATACCCCCTGAAGGTAGGCCTACCCAATTTTCATTGGCCCCTAAAATGGAGGGTTTATTTATAGGTTGCCTTAGCCACGCCACTGTAGAGGTTATATTAGACATGTACATCATCTGATGTATATCATATAACTAGTTTCGTGGGAATCCCACGGGACGGGAGTGTCTCGTGTACAAGCCTGGTGATTAAACGCTTATACGCTTATTAAACATTGTCCGCTACTATATTAATCTATGTTACGCAAACTGCGACTATGAGATAAATAAATAAATATAGGCCTACAGATAAAAGATAAAATGAATCAATCCCTGCAAACAGTGGCGTAACTAATGGTGTCAGGAGTGCAAACCGCCCCGTAGGCAAGCTAAATGTAAAAACCGGGCCATCACTCAGCTTATATTTCGGTATTTAGTATTCTTTTGGTTTTCACTAAGTTGTCGCTATTTTGCGTTTTTCGGAAATTTTTCGGAGTGTTTTCCTGTGATTTCAAGTTTTAGTATGGACATCCACGTTAAGATTCACTATCATTTCTCAACTGTTTTCTGAATGTTGGCTGGTGGGCCCCTTACAGCTTCATCTAAATTTACCTCCTGGCTCAAATCTCTTGTTAGGCCACCGTCTACAAACACCTCCTACACCATAACTTACTGTGGATATGGCACACATACAAATGAGGCTAAAAGCAAAGCTAAATGCAATGCATATTAGTAGTAGTCATAAATACAATCACATTTGGCCATGAAGAGACACTTTGTCTTCTTTTCCCAATAAATGGCCTAATTCCAGATTTATATAAAGTAATATTATTCCAGATATGTACTTTTTGTAAAAATTGTGTCCATGGCAACTGAAAAAATTAAGGGGCCTGTGTCTGAGTTCAGCGGTCGGAAATAACAAATGTAGGTAAGTACGTAATTAGCGAGAAAAAAATCTATAGCATTCTCAATAACGGCGTCCCACAGGGATCTGTCCTGGCACCCCTTCTCTTCAACATCTACATGTCTGACCTGACAACCACTGTGTCCAGAAAGTATACATATGCTGACGATTTAGCAATCATGCATGCTGATGGAGACTGGCAGGCAGTGGAAGGGTGTTGAGCAAGGACATGGCAACCGCAGGTGAATACCTCCAGACCTGGAAGCTAAAATTTAGCAGTACAAAAACGGTGTCGGCAGTCTTCCATCGTAACAACAAAAAAGATCAACGTGAGCTAAAAGTCAACCACAACAACGAAATTCTACCCTTTTGCCCCCCGAACCTAAATACCTCGGAATAACGTCGGACAGGTCGCTCATGTATCGCCGACACCTTGAGTCACTTCGCAAGAAGCTGACATCACGCGTCGCGCTCCTGAGGCGGCTTGCCGGCTCCGGTTGGGGTGCTGGAGCAACAACGTTGCGAACAGCCAACCGAGCCCTGGTGCGTTCAACTGCAGACTACTGCGCTCCTGTCTGGTGCCACAGTGCCCATACCCGCCTTATCAACCCCGCCATCAACTACGCCTTGCGAATTATTACTGGATGCCTGCGTCCTACACCAGCGGACAACCTTCCCGTCCTCGCAGGCATCCAACCTGCTGAGCTTCGTCGCAATGGACCCACACTGTCTCTAGCACTCCGTGCCATGGAGCCTGGACATCTGCTCCACTCAGCGCTCACCCGTCCATCGAGTGCAAATGCACGGCGCCTCAAATCGAGACACCCATTTGTACCCGCTGCACAACAACTCATCGGTTTATCTGACCGCAACAATATACGAGAGGCGCAGTGGGCGGATCACCAGTGGAACGTGGAGTGGGTGGAAATTCCTACAAGATTCCGCATTTTTATCCCCGACACCGGCACCCACCACCCCGGAATGACTCTCCCATTAACAGAGTGGGTCCGGCTTAACCGCCTCCGCACCAGTGTCGGACGTTTCTGGTCCTGTTTGTACAAATGGGCATGGCTCCTGCTTGTACAAATGGGCTGTGACCTGTGAGTGTGGCGCAGAAGAACAAACGGTCGACAGTGTTGTCCTCCAATGTCCAATCCATCGACCTCATCATGGACCACAGGGCCTGACGGTTCTGGACGATGAGACAAACGAATGGCTGCTCAATACCTGCCCCTAGATCTAGTGAGGCCAAGCAGTGGTTTGAAGAACCCGCTCAAAAGATGAAGAAGAAGGTTTTCTTTTACATTTCCACAATGCAGTTCGTTTCATGTTGCTGCAAGCAGAGTTCTACCACCACGAGAAAGCGGGGTTTCATGGACAAATTTTTGAAAAGTTGCGCAATTTGCACTCACACGGTTCGGCAGTGGCGTAACTAGAGGTTCGAGCCAGAGGGCTGAAGGGGGCCCATTGGTCACCGTTTGGGTATGCAATAATTAGTTCCCAAAAACTCATATACGTTATCCCACATAAACAGAAAACATTTGTCAGGTGATGTAATAAGATTAAATTGGCTAATTGACTTTAAAGTTAGAATTTCACGTTTTCATGTAACATGTCCTATCTAAAATTGATACTCATCAATGACTTGTGACTGAGTAAGGTAGGCTTATGATTTGTAAGACCATCACAGACCTGAATCTTGGTATTAATTCCACTTTTCTTCTAAGCACCAAATGCTTGACTTAATGATGGGGCATGGGAGTAGATTCTGGGCACTGCCAGCGTAAACAACAAAACACATGTAGTAAGTCCAAAACGGAATTCTTTGAGCAGTTCATTGATCTCTCCTCATCAGTGATAAAACCTCATTCATTTAGCAGCTACTAAGCAAATAATGCCAAACAATTTTATCTAAATATGGAGCTACACACCAAACAATTACAAATATGTATGAACAGTGCCGTAGCAGCCCAGCTCACCCAGCCCCCAAAAATGCAGGGCTGTTTAACTGGTAGACGGTATTTATGCAGCAAAACAAAAGAAATCACTCTATAGTGGCACAGTAGCACACATGAAAAATATTACATAACAATAACCATGAAAATATCATAAACAATGTCACATTATAGTAGCATCAAAACAGCTTTGCGCGAGCCTTTGGGCATGCAAAAGGCTTTATGACATCATTCAAATCTAGAGAGCGCACACACGAAGCTTCGATTGACAACATGGCTAATGAGGATAATCTGCTATCTGTCATATGAGATCTGTTGAAGGTTTTGATCAGCTTCAGTTTGCCGAAACTCCGTTCAGGGCTGACAACAGCATCGGTGCAGTGTAGCATAATCCGAAGTGCAATAAATACGTTAGGATAAACTTCATCAAGACGTGTCTTGAGAATAGAGCTTAACACAAGGAATGGGGTCTTAATTATTGTCATTTAATTAACGACGATTATTTAGAAATGTTGTAATGAAATGAAAATGTGAACAAAAATTTGCAGGAAATTAGAATCAAGCCTATCGTTCAGTCACGACAACACTGGTCCCGAAGAAACATACCAGAGGCCGATCAAAGCAATGCACCATGATGAACGTTTTCTTTCATTAGCGTTTAACTTATATGTATTGCAGTGACACATTGTAGGCTACAATAACGAGTAAGGAGAGTGCGTGTCGAATAATATGCACTCTGTGTCAACAAACTTCGCCAAACCAACGCCAAACCTCAAAATGATGTCATATTGTAACGCCACAAACAACGTATATCCAGTTACATTGACCACTATACGCCACTCCACTGCTCAAAACTAGAATTTATTATGGGTCATACTATCAAACCGTCGTCCCTGGCACCACCAGACTTCTTCACGCCACTGACCGTATCTTATTGAAAAAAATGTCCTTGAAAAAATTTGAAGTGATCTGGCAACCCTAAGTGATGACCTTACAGTTCATTCATGTCCGTTCTGTTCCCCGCAGAGGCAGGTTGCGAAACCTGTTAGCGGATTGTTCTATCGTTGGTCTTTATTGCGTAACAATAGCATGGCAACAAATCCTGAAAGGTTCACTTCAAGTAACAGTAGAAGACGTTTCTCCGCACGTGACTGTTGAACGAAGACATCTTGGCATGTAATTTAGCGAGGCAGTGACTGCTGTTAGCGCTAAGGCAAGTATTTTTATACGGTGTGCAAAAAGCCTGAGTTAATCTGTAGTAATGCTTCCACAAGTTTGAAAAATCCATTGTTAGTGTGAGACCGAGTGTTAATAATGCGCCTGAGCGAATAGCTTAGTGCCAGCGTGGGCCAGCTGCTTTTGACCAACGGACCATTTTACAAAACGTGACAACTTGCGGGCCATTTCTAGTAAAAATGATGTATAAACAAGAACAACGGGTTCGCAAGGTTAAACACTGAAAATGGAAGATAAAGTGAATGCGTCCTTGAAATTATGACACAATACCAAATAGCAATTTATTACAAGCTCCATCAGTAGGATGTCTCTGGTCGAGATTTCTGACACTATCATTCCTTTATCAATACCAGTGTTAGTGGTAGCAAGTCGGCGCCTATCAACCAGTGTTTCGTCTGCCATTCGATTTATATTTTTAAATTGGACTTGCTTCATCGTAGAAAACGTACTCTCACACACATATATACCGTATATGTTTCCAAAGGTCGAGTGTATTTTAGTGCGAAATCTTTCAATTCGGGACATCTGTCTTTGCTGACTAATTTCCACAAACTCACAAAAGTCCCTAACACCCTTAATTTTCTACATTTTGATTGAAAGATGTTATGCTAGTTCAATTTAAAATACCTATTGCAGGGCAGACATGGGGTAATCGTTAATCGCAATCGATTACATTTTTTTGAGTAATGGTAATCGATTGAATTGACCAAAAATGAAATGTAATCGTAATCGATTACATTGCCAATTTAATCGTAATCGACGATTACATTCACGATTAAACTTGGATATCTTCACCCTACATCACTGTGCGCTGAACCGCGGTTGTGGTGGCTGGGTTTCCTCCTTTATTATCGTTTGTTATGGTCATGTTTCAGGGGAGGCTATTTTTCCCATCTGTGTGCGTTAAATCCAGATAGTCCAACGGCAAACACAGGGTTTGTAGCGAATTCTCACTTTGTTGCAGCCACCCCTCTTGTTGGCCGTCAGTTGTAACAAAGCGAGTCTAGTGAGACGTAGCAACAAAAAGAAGAGCTTTACTTAAAAACGGGTTGACACTTCCATAACAGATTAGCGGGACATTACGAGGAGAGGTGTTGGTTTTATTTATATATACTGTATTCAAAGTGAACTTATGAATGTAAGTGCTGGAGTAGACTATGTATATAATTAGTACAGTAATTTAATTTATATACAGTAAATTAACTTTTTTTAGAGGAATAAGGTACTTTAATCCAAGTCGAAAGTACATTCCATAACCAGGATTTCATCGGTGATTCACCAGATACTGCTAAAATAACTCAACGAAGCCGGTGAGGTTTTGTTGACCAATGACGTTCGGTCCAACAGACAGATGCGCAGTTATGTTGGCGTCACTGTTCATTTCATTTCAAATTAAAAACTGCACAATGCCATAATGCTTGCTTGGAGACAATCGTAACTCGCTGTTAGAACAAACAGTCAGCAATTTTGAAATTATTAACAAACAAATTTTCAGCTTTTCTGGACGAATTTTCAGCCTGATAGATGTCGTTTGACTGTTGAAGCTTTGAAGCCTTGATGTTCATCAACTGTAACAAAGATTTTAAACATTGATCATTTTTGTTTAAATGATAATTAAAATGTCTGTTGCAGTGGAGTAACTGGCGGGAGGGACGGAAGGGCGATTTTGACTCCCCTGGCCAGCTAAATGTAACAACCAGGACCTCACTTAGTTCATTTTTTGGTTTTACTATTCTTTTGATTTTCACTAGGTCATCGTCTTTTTGCGTTTTCGAAGATTTTCCGTTGATTAGGGATTTTAGTATAAGCATCCACACCCAGACTCACCATTATTTTTCAAGTTGTTTTTTCGGAGTGTTGGCTTGTAGGTAATTTACAAAGGTCAGTTGGCCTCTTCCAGCTAAGTTTCCCCGCTAGCTCAAACCTCTAGTTACGCCACTGATTTGTGGACTGCACGAACGTCTCATTAAACAATCATTGTAATCAGTGGCGGCTCGTGGTGAAAGTGGCCTGGAGGGCTGTGAAATTGCATATCTGGTTGAACATATAGGATTGTCGTCCTGCATGTTTTTATGATAAGTGGCGTTTACAATCACTCCAGCAGTCCTAATCTTATGAAACTCGTAATTTTCAGTTGTCCTTATTGATCCACAGAAAACAATCACTTCAGTTCAATGAAACCATAATAACAAAAACGCTTTGCGATAGGCGGATATACCACCATGTTTCTTGTAGCCAATTGTTTGGTTTCTTTCTTTCAGGGCTGTGCCGAAGACCACCCCGAAATCGCCAAATTCATCGGCAAGTGTGCTGAAAACGTCATCGCATGAGCGGCGTCGTTGGGAAAGAGTGAAACATTGGTTTTGTTGGATTCCTAGGAAACGTTGAGCCAAAATGGTGTCGGAAGTACCGAAAATGATTGTTGTTAAATTTCGTAACTAAATCCAAACTGAAGACGAGTTTGGGGGAATCGTGTGCATTAGATTTTTCAGGGAGGGCTACAGCCCGTCTAGACGAGCCGCCCCTGATTGTAATTACTTTCCGATGGTTGATCATATGCAATAACTTTCTGGGCCTCAGCCTATAAAAGTGACTTACATAAACTCAATGTCTTAAATAACCGCGCAGTTCGTTGTATAACATTTGCAGATAGACATACAAATTTAAAACCCTTTCAGTCCCGCGTGCGCCACTTTTCTTGCAGACCTTTGCAATCCTATAACTCGCCAGGCGATTGAGCTAGGGAGCTGTTCAAACCCTCTACGGATTCAGCAAGTCTTGTAGTCAAAACCGAAAAAAAAATTTTTTCGTTTTGGGTTTGAGCTTTTCTGGGGGGAACGTCACAAGTAGGGGTGTTTTTGCGTTATTTTGGCCATCTTTTCTTGGCCCTGGGCGCCGTCCCAATGGGCCATTTTTTGGAATCAAAGTTTAGTTGAAAACTAGGTCAAAATCCGCGTCTATAGAGTCTTTGATTGACTTTCTAGCATATCAGGAGCGAAAATTATGGCTTATAAACCAAAAATTGACCAAACTTTTACTCCCTCAAAAGTCACTCTTGGGGGTATTTCACCGCAGGCAATAACTCGCCGTCAGATTGAGCTAGAGAGCTATTCAAACCCTCTAAAGACTCGTGAAGGTATGTAGTTTGCAATAAAAAAAAA
>JGI24158J21664_10004974_pt1 | contig 17257 bp, 7 predicted proteins | sample Ectturendosymbi3_FD_21664 | JGI IMG/M metagenome (IMG submission 21664)
GTTACGAAAAGCATGTTTTCAGCAGCTCAGCGCCAAAGGGGTGATACCAATAGTCCCATTTCGATGGGAGTTTATCTTCAATATCAAGGATTGTTACATCTACAAAAAGTAGTGTTTTCGTTTGACACGGTCACTCTTCCGACAATCACTAATATCCCGGGAAATTTTACTGTGAATCTTGTTTTGAACAAGATTTTCCCAAATAACACTACAGCTTTTCGTGGCCTCAGTAGACGCTGGCTGAAAACTGCTGCAATGATGCGTGAAATATACGAAATTCCAGCAAGTTTTCTAAAATCCTTGGATTTCAATGTCCAGGGCCTAATTATTATGGGTATAATCAGATAGATGCCGTCGCTATGGGATTGCCAACGCTAACGACCGATGTGTCTATGCATTACGTTGCCAATCACAATTTCAAATCTTCCCTGTCCTATCACAAAACCAATCGTGCTGTTATCGTACAAGAACGATCTGATAGAACCCTACCAATGTGGATTTGTTTCTTGATAAAATCAATAAAGTTTTTTAAATGTTTGTTTTATCAAAGAATTGGAAACTAATGGTTGCATTGCTTTCTTGACCTTTTATTCAAAAAAAAGCTGGGCGATTGTTACTGCCGTACCTACAGCAAGTTCAGCCTGATTTCCCAACAGTACAAAAGAAACTTGGTTAATTCTTTTTTACATTGCGCCAACGCAATATCGAGCTCTTACCGAATCACACACGAGGATGTCACAGAAATTAAGCAAATACTGTATAAACAACGTTTCACCCTGCGTTTCAGTTAGAAAATTTCTGTGATAGCAGCAATCCAAGCACAACGTAAAGCCAAGATAGGTGCTCAGGATAAAAGATCAGGCAGCTGAACACAAGAATATTTTGCTTAAACCACCGTGTCGGGATCTGACATGAATTTTCTTAAATGAAAGAGTTTGACTTCAGCTCAGAGCTTCTGACTATAACCGTCCTGAATAGGTTTCTGAGTTTCGTATTTATTATGAAACCAACAGAAACAAAATTTCAGGATACTTACATCGGAAGTGAGAGATTTGCCACCGCAGTGTTTACATGGCTTTTTTACCAAGCTACAGTCTTCTTCATTAACGTGATTTTTCTGCGGAACGGTCGATGATGGAAATGAGCCTGCAATCAGTCGATTCTATATAGTTCAGGGAACATTCCTAGCAGAAAGCGAGCGTTCAGAATGTTTGTTGACGTTTTCGCAATATTTTTGTTGATTCAAACAAGCGTTGATTCAACAAGCGGTTTAAACCTCGAGGGGACAATATAGAAGAGATTGTTTTAGCAAAATGATGTGAAAACAATTTATCCAGACGGCGTTTAATTCACTGCAACACAATTTCATCGCACGGGGGAAAAACGCTATAAATTCATTTTCTGCTCAGAGTTGGCAATCGGAAGCAATACGTTTCAAACACACTTACCAGTTTGCACACTACAACGCAGTACGCATGCCTGTTAAGTGAAAAATTAGTACATGGCATATACAGCAGACAGGCTTTCTAAGAAAAGAATAGCACAAAGTAATTATGTTAGCGAACACAAATAGCTTAAGCGATAGTTTTTATGTAGAAGCTTTTCGTTTTTTTTAAATATGGACTCGTTCTTTTCCAGCAAAAACATCGGCAACGCCATCTAGTGACGCTTGTAACTCAAAAATTGATTTCAAAATGACGAGCAGTTTCCAACTTTTGGCGGAACAACGTCGATCCCCAATTTATGAGCGAGTGTCATGTACTTGCTCTTGAGCTCGCACAACTTCAAGTATGTACCCTGAAACATTTAATTTAGGCCGATATTAGTTTGTCACCTTCACATTACAGGACAAGAGTAATGGCACAGATGCTCAGACAGTCTAAGAGACCAAAACCATTACGACGTTTCTAATTTGTTATAAAATATTCGCGATTTCCTGTTTTCTCTCATGTTTCACTGGCTTTTTGGAAGCTCATTCATTTTTACCCACATGATGATTGGGATAAATGTAGTATACTTAACTTAATGCTACTTACCGAGTCAGGTTTTATTTAGCATTTTCTTAGCCTACGCCGGCAGCTCCAACTATTGTGTAATCGCCAACACAAAACACGTTTAATTTTTTGAATGTTCAGACAAGAGAAGAGATATCGGTTTAAGATTTTGTTATGAGTTCAGCAAAACCTGCTTCAAAGTCTTGTTTTACCAAACAATTTCTGAAGACTACAAAGTACCCGAATCTGTTCAGTAATGAATGAGCTTTACCTCAAAATAAGCAACATTATTAAGAGAAGTTGAATCAACAAGCAAGTTTTTAGAAAAATGTTTCATGAGAAAGAATTTTGTTGTGATGTGAAGCTGTTGCAGAATTGACCAGAATATATGCAAATACTTCCAAAGCAAGTCAGTAGAGAATTGTAATCTAAAAATTTCGATTTTTGAATTTTTCCAGCTGGAAGCCTGCTACTTTGCTGAAATGTCAATCACGAAACCTTTAACACGCAAATTAGACAAAGCGTTCTGGCAACATTTTTGTATAAGCAGAGGGTGGCAACGTGCTTAGGACATTAACCGTTAGGTAATTACTTGCAGTAAGTTGGTTTTGATTAGTTAAAATGTGACATCTAAACAAATAGGAACACACAGTAAATTGACTGTAAGTAACAAACTGAAATGCAATAGCAGAAAGTCAGCTCACAAGTGGCATTTGCAACGACATGGATAAACTGAAAATGGTCACTGCAAAATAGCAAAGGCGCGTTACCAATCAGCACATACCGCAGGGTGGCAGTGGGGTGGGAACGGCGTTCCCACACCTCTGTTTTTAGCACTACACCACTGGCATATACATCACAACCGATTGCAAACACACGAAACTTCAACTAGCCGTCAGCAAATGCCCAACGATCATTTCACGTCGAAGGTTGAAGCTCTTATGCTTACCATCGGCTGGTGATACGTGAAAATTACGTGCGCTATACTGCACTTGCGGGTGTACTTGTTTGGAGCGCTTGGTACGTGCATTACGTTGAGTAGTGCTTTATCTGAATCCTTGCTCGTGTGTGGTTTCATTCAGTACAAGTGCTAGCCACACGAAACAACTGCCACTGAAAAACAGTTTCCTTAATGAATTACCGCAATTCAATTTTTGCAAAAACTTTTCAGTGGATATAATTAAGATAAAAAATTTTCTGGCAAATAAAATATTTGCAAAATCTGTTGAAACCAGGTAAGATGCGTCTGCATTGAAAAAAGGGAATTACTCTTCACCTTTCAAAAGCTATAAAACTGTTCTACGGTAATGACATTTTGAAAGGTTTGTGTGCATAAGCTCACAGGACTTTTTTCTTAGTCAAAGCCGTGCAACAACCGTATTTGCTGAATTTGATCCTTTGCTGAAGCGAAGCGTCGCTTCTTTGACAGAAACAAAACTTTTAAATGACGCAGAAAACCGGTGTAGTTGATGAAAGAAGTTGCTGATTTGCTGACAGCTCTAACTAATTTTCCAGATAGTAGAAATGTTCATAATGTTTGCAGAGTTGACTTTTGAACAAAGCATAGCATCGGTCACGAAAAAGCACTATGAAGTGCTGTATGCAGCCAGAAGGTACTTACACTGAGGTTGCCGCTTTCTTGCTTTTTTAAGCTATAGTTATTTTCTGATCAGTGCTTTTAGTAACTTTTCCATGGTCTTTAATTCAGATTCTGTTTGTCCATTTATCAGTGGAAAATCACATAATGTCGACTGAGGACTCATACGGCCACTAACGCCTATGTAGAGAATTTATTTCCGGACGGTCAGAAAAAATGTGTTGGATTTTAATACATTTTAACACATTTCTTTCTTCTCATTTCTTCGAAGAAGTCGTTATGCAGTCCTTACTTGCAAATGCCTTTGACCACCGTTGGACTGAAATGCTTCCCTGGCGTGGCCCAGTCGTCGGTTGTTCATTATAAGGAGGTCACCCGGCTCCAGCTTGAATTTGTACTGAAACACAAAATAATTGATTGTGTCAAGTGCAGTGATGCATAAAATCCGATGTGACAACGTCAGTATTTAACTATTGAAGCGTCCCGTGTTCAAGTGCATCAAGGCAAAATTAGGCCTCGTTTCCCTTGGTGAAAAAAGACAGATGCTTATAACAAACTGCTCAAATTTATCGAAAAAACATTTAAGCCAATCTGTAGTTGGGGCGGCAATAGCTCAGTAGTAAAGTGTCCACCTCTCAATTGGAAGGTTGAGTGTTCAGTCCACAGCCACTGAGTGAATTGCTGTAGCGCTCCTTGGGCAAGAGCGTTCACCTCAACCGCCGCGGCAAGAAGCAGGATTCATGCTTCGGCCTGCCGCCAATTGCCGTCACCAAAATTAACAAAAAAGTAATACTTCTTAAACAGTTATTCGCGTTATGTGTAAGATTTGGTTAGGCATCAAACTGAGTTTAAGTAAGATACAATAGGTATTGCACTGAGTGGTATCTACGACGAACTTAAGCTTTCTTCTAGCTTCGTATTTTTCTTTCCACAACTCATATCAACCTTATTTAGAACACCAGTCAGATTAATGACAAATTTTTGCTTGTAGCATTCACCTGAAAGACTTTATTTCTCAGTATGTCCATAAACTTGCAGTGAGCTTTGTAATATCTGTCTACGTCACTTTCTTCGACCCGAATAGGAGATGTCAGTGATGGATGCCAGTTCACAGCCACGATCTACCGAAAAGCATTCGATAAAAACCTTTTGTCAAAACGACCCATGCACACCAATCGTAGCAGGTATTATTAGGTTGGTAGTGGCGTGAAGCGGAGTAAGAAAAATGCACAGGATCGTATTACTTTCCTAAGTTGCACGCTATTTCGCTGTGCCTTCTGATCTTTGCTTCATTTATTTACCTCTCCCACTGGAGATAATGTTTCAAGTAACAGCAAGTACAGTCTTGTCGCTGCGACAGCTTTACGTTTTTTTAAATTTTTGTGGATAAACCTTGACTGTTCACGGATAACTTCAACGTTTCCCATCCGCTCCATGTTAAGTGCGGAACGTCAATGCAGCAACCTCCCAAGCGTGCGATAGCTGTGCGCATTCAATAAATCAACAAAGTGCGCGTTCTGCAAACTTGTCAATTTAGTTTTCAAGCCAATGAGCAAATAGCCAAGCGTGCATGAGCAAAAAGCCAAGGGTATCCTACACATGGCTTACCCTTCCAAAGTAGTCGAGAATTATGTGATGCTTTTGATGGTACAGATAGACGGTGATATCACGTTTGAAATCAATGGTTGAAAAGGAACCAGGAACTTCGACAAGTGTTTGAAAATCTTCCGGAGACTCTTGGCGAAGTTTTTGAGCAACCTCGAAAAGGTCCACCAAAGTTGTTTCTCCTCCAGTAACACAGGAATCAAACCTTAGGAAAATGTAGAAAAAGTACGAAATGCTTGTTATCGATCGTTTAGCATGATAATGACTTTGAAAGAGCTTCGTTTGTTTATGTGAAGTTTTCGGAAACAAAGTCATTGAAGCAACTAAAAGAAATGTACAGTAAGCCTAAATGTGTTCATCTAGAAAAAGGCAAAGAAGCTGTAAAAATGTTTTAGTTGCAACTAATCGACGTAAAAAATTACAAAAAGCTTTTGTTTTTAAAACAATTGAACCAATTGAACATGAAACATTTGGTTTTATTTTTTACCTTAATTCTTCACAACCTTGCTGCAAACACCTTTGGCATAAAAAGCTACAATCTTGACGTACAATAAGAAAATAAAATATTTTCTCATTTGATATAATTTATCGTTTCATATGACTCAGCTATTGAGCAGAAACAAATATTTCGAAAACTGACCGTCTCCAGTATGAAAATTGGCCAAGGCAGGTGGTTCTCAAACCCTTGGTCAGGAACCGCATTTGACATTCCCAGTTTGAACAACGTCTCGTAAACTTTGATTACCACGTTGACAAATACATGCTAGGCGAAGTGGTTACGCCATAATCTGCGCACTTACTTCAAAGCATGCAGAAGCTGAACTCCAGGACAAGTTTCGTACTGAGGCTGGTCTTGGTGAACTGGCAGCTTCAGAGATGTGTATGCAGCGTTTTCTTTGTTGCTGATTACGACATCAAAGGTCTGTAAGAAGCTAAATTATTTAAGCAAATAAAACCGCTCGTTTTTATCCGGAAAAACGCCCTTTGAATACTCTAATATCATCTATAACTTTTTCCCATTTGAACGACTGAGAAAAACTTCGATTGCTTTCCGCTTTAAATTTCCCGTGCAACATAACACAAAAAACTGCTCGCGAAACTAATTCTTTAGAAAATTGAAACATTCTTTACATGGTTTGTAAGTGTGTTAGATCAAGCTTTATACTAGAAAAAAATGACGATGTCTATATTTGTTAGTTTCTTATATAATATTTTAAACGCAACACACTTCTTGAGTTCACGGGTAAATCATTTTACGCAGTTATGTTGATCTCATCTATCACTCCCACTTGATTCTTTGTTTTTTATATTTTTGATTTTATAAGTGCTTTTCAGTTTGCATCTTGGTAAATTGAAGTAAGAAGATTCTGCACGAATACAATGGTGAAAGTTACACGATATATAGCAGCTAAGTTGGTTCCCAATGATAATATATAGCGATTTTTAAAAGTTTTGTTTTACAGTACATTCACCATTTCATGAAATATGTTTCAAAATGTACTAAACATTTTAAAATCTACCTGAAAACTGAGTAGAAGACGCTTTCAAAGTCAAATAGTAATTTAGCGGAAATCACATAATTTAACAAAAGAACAGATTAAATGCTATTTCACCGCTGACATACCCTTTAAGTCCCGCGCTGGCCATAGTGGCCCGTCAAGTTTGATCGGCCATAAATCATGTACGGATTGGGCTAGAAAGCCAGTGAAAACATCCCTGGATGCGGGAAACATCCATAAATCCAATGAATTTGACAAAAATATACCTTCACGTTTGGTATTTTGAAGGATATCCATGTCTGTGCATTAGCCGTACTGATTTTTGGCAATTTTCAGAGAAAATAAAAAAACTCTTTCCCCGCATCCCGTTTAGCTTTTTCGATCCGGTTTTCGCGCTTCGCCGATGTCTGAACAACCCTAGAACACCATGTGCTCACAAATGTGGGTTCGGGCCGTTTTGGGGGGAAAATTATGGGCTAAAGACGTGTGGCCAGACGGAATCGGCCAGACCGAAAAGTCGCGTTCCGATGAAAATCATATGTTGATGCTGACTAACTGTTGGATCTTGGATCATGTTTGTTGTATTTTTATATAAAACTTTTCGTTGATGTAAGTACGTTTGCATTAAAAAGTGAACATGTAAGATTCTGCAAGATTTCATAGTCTGACCGAAATGCCTCGGGACCAAAAAGTCCCGCGACCGCAACGGCTCAGACCGAAACGGCCAGACCGAAAAGTCGCGTACACAATTTTTAAGACTTTCCGAAATGACTACGAACAAAAACCTAAAAATTACTGAACTTCAACACGACAACAATACGTTTGCAGGTCGATTCCACGAAAGAAATTTTACGAGCTGTTTGCATCGCACATTTACTTTTGTGAATATTTTTTAAGTCAGTGATTTCACCAGTCGCTTCGAAACAATTTAGGTTTTCGTGAACTGCCTACAACAGTTGTACTGTTTGAAAGTGAAGAGTTATTAGGCAAGCGATTGCAAGGCTTAAAATATTTGTGTGATAACAATGTTCCAGAGGCCTCAGCTTTGTTTTGTTGCGCTATAACCGACATTGCTAAAACTCTGAAATTATAAGACTTTAATTTTTTGTCTTGTTTTACTCATTTTGCCTTTAAATGTCTAAGAAAATCTTAATATTCAATTCGAAACTCAGGTCAGTTGCATGATTGTGCGTTTCTCGTAAAGTCAAGAGCAATAACGCGGTCATTAGCTGCTGGATTAGATTTCTTTAAATCTGTCAAACGCATTTTTGAAAAAAATGCATTGGTGTTGCAATGGTGACTATATGACGATACGCACGAGGCCTTACCGGATGAGAAGCTCTTTGCTCAAGTGCAGGCTATGTATCTGTGTTTGACATCGAGTAATTCACTGCTTTTAAATATCTATAAAATAGAGATTGTTGACGGTATGGATCTACAATATTTTTATCAAATTCGACGAGTTTCCCCCAGAATTTTTCCTGTTCGCGTTATGGCACGTGGCCCAAGCTCTTCTTCCAAAAGTGAAAACGTCTTTCGGGATGATGCAAATCAGGCTTAAAATCCTACATCAACTAACACTGTTCAAAGTAGTAATAGAGTAAAAACTGACCTCGCCATAAATGGTCGAATATATCGGTCCAATTTTTCTTGCAACCTACAGTACAAATGAAAAAAATGTTAGAAAAATCTCGCAGTTCATTACAAGTGGAAAATTGCTAGTCAAAACCACAGGTATAACTTGAATTTACTTTGGAATTATGTTGAATAATAAATGAAAGTTTAAACAACAATGAAAGATTCATCTTGCCTTTAGCAACATTTTATCTTCGCATGGAACGTTTTTGACCACCGAAAACCCAACTTCAATGAAGCTCTTCAAGACTCTATTAAAAAAGGTGGAAATAAAAATAATCCATTGAGTGCTCTGGACAAAGCGTTTTGGTGTTTCAAAAAAAAACAAGTTTTCCTTAAGATTTTATCTCCGTTGCAAACAAGCTTTCTGGCCATCACAACTGCTTCGTTACCTAGACAAACGACAGGGAATATTGATATCTTTATCAAAAACTTTGCAGTGGCAACTGAAGCTCCAACAAAAAGACGTCCTGGGCGCAATACAGGGCCTGAAGTCTATCAGGGATATTAGCAAAAAGTTTACTATGAGATACAATAGCGAAGTTCACAAGTATACATAACTTCTGGTTGAAACACTGGGTTATTGTTTTGCGCATGTAGTTTTGCCACGTAGCAAAATTAGAGATGAACCTGCCATGGTACGGCAAGTTGTGACACACTTCCAACACATTTCGCACTGATAAACCAACAACGTTTTGTGTGCAGACAATTGAGACCTCTACATTCGAGACCACGTTCTTCTGAGACCTGTTGGTTTAGGACTCATTCGTTTGAGACCACATTCATTTGAGACTTGTTGAGTTTAGACTGGCTCATTTGAGACCACATTCATGTGAGACTCGTTTTCTCCCGTGGTTGTTTCGACCAACGCAAAAATACATTTTTTATCGTCTTTCGTTTCTCGGTTAAAAACTGAAACTATTGCGGCGCCTCGATAATGGACACGGACAGGAACGCAAAACATAATTCTTTGACTTAGTCTAACAGAGTGACATTTCAACGGTGCAACGCTCCCTTCCAAGCCTGAGGTATGAAGAGTTTTCTGGCCTCTACGATGTTTTAAAGTGCGAGTGCATTTACAACCCAGCGTGAGTCACCTTGCAAAACTTCAGTTCTCCCGCAAAGAAGTGGAAGTTAGATCAAGCAAATATGATTCACAGTAAATCGAAACAGCTTCACTTTAACATGGCGCAAAATGAATCTTATCTTAAATGAATGTGGTCTCAAATTAATGTGGTGTCAAATGAATGTAGTCTCGACTGAACGTGGTCACATGTGAATGTGGTCTCAAATGAATGTGGTCACAAAAGAAAGTGGTCTCAAATGAATATGTTTAACATGAATGTTGTCTTAAATGTTGTGGTCTCAGATAAACGTGTTCTCAAATGAATGGTCTCAAAGAAATGGTCTCAAATGAATTGGTCTCAATAGTCATGTAACCACAACAGTTAAACGGTGTTATTAGCCATTGACTACAATCGTATCTAAATATGAACTAGCAAATGCTGGTATAAAGTTTTAGCAGCGAGAAAAGCTAATTACCAAGTTCTTTCAAACATCGACTCGAACATTTCGTGGAGTGTTGCAGCTTCAGCCCACTAAAACATTTAAACACTTCTAAATCTTGGTATTCATTCCACAGGTGTAGCCAGGGGACAAGGGGGCTTAATAGTCACAAGATTTGATCCCCACTAAATTTTGGGATGGCTACGCCACTGGTTCATTCCCAAGAATAGCACTTGCTAAACAGACTTAGAAGTGTTACGTGTTTTTTATTTATCATTTGTTCCCAAATATTTATGCATATATTAATGAATTTTATTTTCAATAATCATTATGTGCTAAAGTTGCTGAATATATCAATAATATTAGGGGCAGGTAGGTATGGTAGGGGAAGGTGGGGAACAGTAGGACTAGGAGCACAGTCNTCTTTTTTGATTTATTCAAAAAGTTGCAAGCGTTGAACTTTAATGTTGCCATGGTGATTTAGTCTCATACCGGCCGTAGTACTGAAGTGATTTTTCCTTGATGGTAGCCGTTGTTACGAGTTACTTGTTTTTTCTACCCAAACGTAATTTATAAAATCGCATTTAGATTTGCGTTTTGTCCACGTTAATCAACATCTTCTGTTCTGAGTTTTTGTGACGTTGCAGTCAGGGCAGCGCAACATTGTTTGTTAATGCAAGATTTTGAATTATTTTTAATTTGAGTTGGTACTTCTTCATTTTTCTTTTTAGATATGCATGGGGCACATCTGACTAAAAATGGGGCACACTCAACATATCGCCACTAGGTCAGTTTAAAGAATGTAAAGCTTGAGGGGTAATATTGGAATGCAGTACAGAATGATTCTAATCTATGAGCATTTTTAGGTATATTATGTGCTTAGAAGCACATCATATTTGTATGGTAAAGCATGAATTTCAACATACTGGGTTGGTTTCATTTAATTTTTGGTAGTCATACAAACTTGCTTTGCCATGCAGTGATAGTGGGTAATTAGAATGTGAAAAAAGTGGAGAGGCAGTTACATGGGAAATTACATGATCATGATGCAATGCATGCAACCCAACTTTTTATTGGCCGGTCAAGTGTTCCCCAAGCTCATGTCAAGTGTGCCCAGGCATAGGGCAAATTCGACACAAAAAGTACCCTTTTAAAATTTATTGTAAAATTTTTATGAAGGGCGGTGTTTTCATGTTTTGGCATGGTATTGTGTATGTAGAGTTGCTTTATTGTGTGACATATTTTGAGCTTGTTTGGACTTGAAATAAAGTAGCAGTGGTTGAAAATGCAAAAAAGTGTCATCTGTACCTCACCTTCCCCTATGTTCATGCATTTTTGTAACTCAAATCACGAAATAACACGAATGCAGCAAGAGGAAAAACAGTAACATCAAAGATCACAAATTAATTTCATGTTGATGAGAATATAAAACATCAGAAATTGAAGGTTTCACAATTTAAAGATCGTGTTCTAACATGTTGAATCACAAAGAGTTGGTGAAAGACCACCTGGGTCAAGTTTGTAGCCAGCCCTGTTGCTAGCAGTAACCAATTTTTAATTGAAGACGTTTCACAAGTAGTAAAAAGTAGCCAAATGCTTCGAATCAACGTCAGTTAAATAAGCAAAAAAAAAAACTTTACAAAAACAGTGAAGAAAAGCATGCCTATGTACAGGGGGTGGGGTGAGCAACTGCACAGGTAAATGATAGGAGGGAAAATAGGGGCATCAACACATATTACAGAAAGTGAGAAGCGTGTAAAACGAAAATCAACAGGAATTCTGGCAAGATGGCAGGACGTTTTTATATTGTTTTCCAAATGGATAAAGCGAAGAATATTTCAGATTTTCAGGCATATCAGACAAAATTTAGGAACCAATATTCTTTAAATAAAGCTGACCCAAAGACGTTTTCATTCTGGGTAAATAATATTTTTGCAAAGAAGCAATCTTGTTTCATATTGGTGGGCTGATGAAATCTCAGTAAAGTAGTTACCAAAGTAATCAATAAGGTAATCCACCATTATAAAAGGAGTACATAAATTTGGCAACTGAAAATTTAAATAATTCTGGTATATTTAAAATTGTGCGCTTAGAATAGAGTACAGATGTTTTGGTTTTGTCATATTCAAGTGTTTTAACTGCTTTATTCTGCAATCTAATTAAAGAAAGTAAAGTAGTCTTATTGACCCTTCCCCAGTTAAGTACTGAATAAGTTAAACAGGAATGGAAAAGAGCAAAGCAAACAGATTTGAGCACTGAAATATTGGTATAGTGTTTTAATTTGAACGACATTCCACATGATTTGGGGAGTTGTGTCACCAACTCTTCAATTTGAGGCTTCCAATCAAATATATCATAAAATATAACACCAAGATATTTTAAGCTACTTTGTTTTGATATTGGGTGATGATTAATTGAAACTGAAAAATTGATATTGTTATGCTTGTTCATGAGCGCGGAATTGCTTTTGGAATAACTGATACATAATTTGTTAGCACGAACCCAGTGATCAAGTTTTTTGACTCCACGGTTAACTAAATTTTCTAAAATTTTGTGGTTTTTCCCCGAAATATGAAGATTGAAAAAAAGTAGCCTACATGCTCATCTGTCGAAATGCTGAAGGGGTACGTGGTCAGAGAAAGGTTGGGAACCCCTGGGATGGCCTATAAGAACAAGGCACTCATCGTCGTCCCACAGGAGACCCATGCACTACCGCAGACAAGCTAGGCAGTGGTTCTCAAACTTTTTGAGATCGCGTACCACCTGATGTTTTTTTAATGTTGGAGGGTACACTCCTGGTTTCAGAAGAACGTAATTTGCTCAAAATGCACTTAAGATGAATATAGCAAATAAACGAATTAGCAACATTAGCATAACACACGAACGAATTATGACACAGAAATGAATTAACAAACCTTTTCGAATATGACAGGAAAGCTGCTCGCGTACCACCTGAAAAGCCTTCACGTACCACTAGTGGTACGCGTACCACAATTTGAGAACCACTGAGCTAGCGATTCCCAGCTTCTCACTGGCTGGGTCAGTTCTGAGCAGGAAGCACGGCCTTGCCATGTTTGTTGACGAGCGGTTGGAATGGTCACTGGTCGATCGGTCTCCAGAGAAGTCAGAGACTGAGTGGTAGTGCGTAGACGTCGCAGNATATAANATCATTAACGTCTACAAACCTCCACGCTCGCGACTCACACCTACAGCCAGTGGCGTAACCAACGGAGGAGGCAGAGGTGCGAGGCGCCGCCCCTGGCAAGCTAAATGTAGAAACTGTGCCCACTTTAGCTCACATTTTGATATTTAGAATTCTTTTGGTTTTCAGTAGGTTGTTGTTTTTTTTCGTTTGCCAGGGTGTTTTCAGTTTGTTTTAGCAAGTATAGATATCTACAACACGCGAATTCACTATCATTTTATAACTTTGTTTCTGAGTGTTGGCTAGTGGGCCCCCTTCAGTTAAGTTTTGCCCCCCCCCCTAGCATAAACCTCCAGTTACGCCACTGCCTACAGCCATCCCAACGTTCCCATACCCCAGTCTGTATGTTGGCGACGTCTACTGCCAACACGTCAACTGGGGCTACAGCAAAATATCTACTGACGGTAGAGCCTGGACTCCTGGGCAACAGCCAACAACATTGGGCTGCTGCATGACCCATAGGAAGCAGCCAATTTCTCCTTTCACCGATGGAACGTCAGCACCAACCCGGTTTTGGCCTTCGCGAGTGTCGGCCGGGACAACCGATTGCCGAACAGACGTGTTCTAGGAATGTTCCCGCGGTCACAACAACGGCTCTTTGTCATAACGCCATCGAGACTCAAAGATCCTGCCCACAGCGATCCGGTGAAGCTTTGGAATCTCCGCCAGGCTAATTGGAAGCGTTTTTGCCTTCTTACAGGTGAATCCGTTGAGAGATTGCCACATCCGGACACTACAAACATCGAAAAGGCATACCAAGAATTTTGCGAGGCCGTCGCAAATGTGCCATGTTGAGACAAACAGTGAGAGTCACTTTATCGCTCCTCCATCCGAGCCCCGGTGGGTACTGACTCTGATAGAACCGCTTCGTCCCTACTTACCCGGCTCGAACAAAAGCAGGAGCGATGGGAGGAAGCTGTCAATCCTATTGACTTCTCGCACTCCAGCCACAAGGCGTGGAGCACCACCGACAAACTCACTGGCAGGTCTGGACGCTCCTCTCGCCTGTGCCCCGTCTCGGCAAACTTCATGGTTCGCAACTCGTGAAGAACGGGGCACAGAGGACCGGGGGCTGCGAGTCCACAAGGCTCACCAAGGAGCTGTCCGATATATGGAAGGTCATAACACCTGAGGGGAAAAATACATCTGGCCCTTTTAAGCCAGAGGAACTTGCTATCGCCCTCAGGCGCCTGAAGCCAGGAAGGTCTCCGGGTCTGGACTCTATTTTCCCGGAGTTTGTACTCCACGCCGGGTCGGCTCTCAAATCTTGGTTTTGCGATTACCTCACTTCCTGCACTCGCCCACCCAAAATTCGAAAGATCTGGAGAAAAGCACTGATAGTCGTAATCCTAAGCCGGAAAATCATTGGGGTCCCAAAGAACTATCGCCCTACATCTCTGCTGTGTGCGGAGCCGGATTAAAGGGGGTAATTCTCACCGGAGGGCATTTCATCAGGTCATCGTTTATAAAATTTATGTTTTCGGTGATTCGCAACGTTCTCGCATGCTTTTTCCAGTAGTCGATTATGTGCCTGTCGCATTAACTCGATTGTTAGCCCCTTTTGATTGTAAGCCGCACGAAATGGTGTTAAAAATTAATGTAAGCTGCCTTTGTTGCAAACCGCAATTGAACATATGGTACCTAAGCCTCTGAGATGCATTCGCGACGTTCGCGTACTCATGCGTTTCCCGTATGCATGATGCTTACACCACTACAACCGCCTTCTGTTTATCATAATCCCTCCTGTGACGGATGTGCACGTGATGCTGAAGAAAACCGAATGCGAAAGATGAATTTGGTTGACAAAACGTAGCCAAGGAAAGACTGAGCGTCATCTGTACGTTTCGATAAAGTAAAAAAATAAAAAATGTAAGTCGCCCTTGAATGTAAGCCACATGAAATGATAAAAAAAAACTGTATAAGTCGCGGCTTACAATCAAATAAATACGGTGCTTAACTGCACATATTGTTAGCTGCGAGAAGAGAGTTTATGATGTAAACACTACAGTGTATTCTTACTAAGAAAAAATGTTTTCACAGGCTAGAGAGTGACTCGGCAAGAAACAACATTCACCCGAACAATAAGCAAAAACCAGAGATTACAAACAAAAACACCGGAAAAATAACATGTAAATATGGCCAGCCAGTCTGAGGGTGAAAGGTGCTTTTAAATTTTCGTCGTGATTTCCACCTACATTTCAAGTGCTCTGGTTAACGCCACAGTTTTAACGTTACTGCTTAAAAGCCTTGCTGGAAAAAAACGTTTCAGTCGCGGCGTGTCAGCTAACATTGCCAGATTCTTGCGCTTTTTCTCCTGAGAAACTTCGCCATATATAGCTCCTGATGGCATTACAGATTTCGGCATCGCGCTAGCTAAACACTGCAATCTCGCTTTCTGTGCTTTCGTTCTACAAATCGACTGATTAAAAACCTTTTCTGACGGAACATGCAATAACATGTGGAGTAAATTGGTTGACTGCCTTCATATGTTTATAATGTAACGCAAGAATATTAGCCATCGTAAAAAAGTTCGTTTCCATCATACGGTACGCTTCACAGTATAACGAAACAAAGGTCGCAGTTCGGCTGCGGCTACGTGCAGACGGCACAAGAAGTTGCGGAATCATTGATACTAAACATCAACCACAGCAGAACTAGCTTTGCTGCTTAAGCACGCAAATAGCAGGCCCTATCGTTTTCGCGACATTTGTGCAGTAGACGTGATGCACGAGTAGATAACCGCATGCCACAAGAACGATTATTAGGAAAAGTTCCAAGCACAATTCAAAGATATTTGCATTGAACAAAACCGAAAATATTTATATTCAGCAGCGATTACTAAAACTGGCAGAAAGTCAAACTTGCAAAGAAATCGTTAATGATATGCAACATCGGAATATAGAGTTGTATTCTTGTATCTCTTTTGAATCACGACAATTTTTCAAACGAATGTTTTATTGAAAACAAATGAATGTCATCACGGGGGCACCCTTGGAGCGTAGGGCCCGGGCCAATTACCCCCCCTTAATCTAGACCTGGCTGTGTGTCTCCTTCAAAATCCTCGAGAGACTCATCTATCCTCGTGTCAAACCAATCATCTGCCCACTGCTACCGCAGGAGCAGGCGCTTTCAAGACGGGAGGTCGACTGCTGACCAGGTCACACTGCTCACACAGGATATCGAGGATATTTTTTCGGCTAAATAGAAGCCGGGAGTTGTTTTTGTCGATCTCACAGCAGTCTACAACACTGCATGGGATCGCGGCCTCACCTGCAAGCTTCTGCGATTGCTACCTGACAGACAAATGGTCCGCATGATCATTGAGATTGTTAGTAATCGCAGCTTCACCCTCACCGCTGGAAACGGCAAACAGTGTAGGTTATATACGACGCTTCGAGAATGACGTCCCACAAGAATCTGTCCTGGTAACCTTTTTCTTCAACCTGTACATCTCTGACCTGCCAACCACCGTGTCCGGAAAGTATGCGTATGCTGACGACCTAGCAATCATGCATGCTGATGAAACCGGCAGGCTGTCGAAGGGGTACTGAGCAAGGACATGGCAGCCGTAGGTGAATACCTGCAGACCTGGAGCTAAAGCTCAGCACTACAAAAACGGTTTCGGCGGCTTTCCACCTTAACAACACAGAAGCTAAACGTTAGCTAAAAGTCAACAACAATAACGAAATCCTGCCCTTATGCTCCGAGCCAAAATACCTCGGAGTAACGCTGGATAGGTCGCTCACGTATCGCCGACACCTTGAGTAACTTCGGAAAAAGCTAGCATCACGCTTCGCGCTCTTGAGGCGACTTGCTGTCTTTGGCTGGGGTGCTGGAACAACAACGCTGTGAACCGCCACCTCAGCCCTGGTATATTCAACCGCAGAGTACTGCGCTCCTGTCTGGTACCGCAGTGCTCACACCCGCCTCACTGACCCCTGCCATCAACAATGCCTTGCGAATTGTGACTGGATGCCTGGGTCCTACACCAGCGGACAATCTTCCTACAGTATCTTTGCAAACATCCAACTTGCTGAGCTTCGTCGAAAGGAGCCACACTGTATCTAGCACGCCGTGCCACGGAGCCTGGACACATGCTCCACTCAACGCTCACCTGCCCAGGGGTGAAATTGGGAATTCAGAACTGCCGGAACTGACCGATTTACCAAAAAAAATTCGGTTATAAGGTTACTCAAAAAATTTCGGTCACTAACAGGCG
>JGI24158J21664_10004980_pt1 | contig 17248 bp, 14 predicted proteins | sample Ectturendosymbi3_FD_21664 | JGI IMG/M metagenome (IMG submission 21664)
AGGGAGAGAGTAACCCATCCTATTGGGCAGTCGTAACACGACCTGCCTGAAAATTGGTTAAGACCTCGGTATCTCCGTAAGTCTAACCGTTCTGGGGGGTGGGGTGTTTGTTGGCTACAAGCGTGTCCTAGATCACTAGACCCCACTCGTTCGCCAACTATTTAGGTGTTGAGCTTGGTATGCCCACTGCTCAACTGATTGAACCTAGCAAAGACACAGGTATATACAAATTTTCTCGAGCACTTTCATTGGCTACTCGGATGACGTCGTGAAACGTCATTACGTCGAGTTCGTACTTTTCGGAGTTACCAGCGATTTCGGTTACGTTTTTTATCATAATTTGGATTGTGTTTTGTTATCATTTGTTTTTATTCGTTTGGATCGAAAATATTATTTATATTTTTATCTGAATTGTTAACAGAATTGGTTTTATAAGGTTTTGATTTGCTCTCTTCCTAGTGGTGACTTGCTATTGCAACCGGAGTGTAAATATACGATAGTTCAAATAAATACACAATACAACGTCCTTGTAAATCAAGTGTTTGCAAATTCAGTATCTGTCTTCATTCTTCTTGAGTTCAGTTCATGACTTTAGACACTCCAATGTTTCTTCTTTGACTTCACTATTTAATGAGGTTGTCGGCGAACTTTCAAGTTGTTTTCTGAACTTGTTTTTGAAGTCTTTCCCTGTTTGTATTTCGGAGTCATAACACGCTTCATGTTGATGATGCAACGCGAACTCAACAATGTGCATTGTGGAAGTATTGAAGTAATATATTGTCAAGTACAGCAATCTAACAAAAAATGGGTGTCAAACGAGAAGTGTCAGAGAAAAACAGAAAGTTCAATTCTAACTTGGAGCAAACCACAGTGTCTTGTGAGGTTGCAAGTAATATTCGTTCCAGAAGAGTTTTTATTTAAAGAGGCAATACAGCACCAAACACGAGAAAATATACGGGAAAACCACGGAAATTCTAGGGAAGCATTTTGAAATAATTGAAGGGTAACCAGGCCCGCAACCAGGGGGGGAGGCAAACCGGGCAATTGCCCCTGCTTAAGAGACTTTGCACTGAAGATGTGCTCCATGAGGCCCGTAACCAGCTTGGGACACCAGGAGGGGCGAAGAGTTTTCTGAGACGGGCCCAAGTGTTTTGAACTATGTCCAATATTTTCAAACTATATCCAAAACATTTTTCCAGGGGGCAAACAATTTACTAGGGGGGCTTCGCCCTTCCTGGTTACAGGCCTGTGTTCCATGTTCGTAATTTGCGAAAGTACTTTTTTGAGTCGCAAACAAACAAATAGAAAACTTAAAAATTACCCTGGAATAAAAAACTGCGTTAGGCGTGCAGAAAAAATTAGGCCTATGAGAACAGCAAACGAGTCTTTCAATTGCAATGGAGTTCCTCTCTTTGCAGCCCGCTAATTTTTCTTCAAACCGTATTGCGGCCCTTCATTCTCGCAATCTTGGACCACCCTGGTTTAGAATATTTTTAGGTTCTCTTTCTACTTCGTTAAGCAATAAAAAGGGGCTCATTTGTATCAAAGGGTCGCTATTTTACGGGGCGCCACTAGGGTTGCCAGATGGCCGACATTTCACCAGCCTGGCCGGTATTTTACTGTTAATCTACCAGTGACCGGTATTTTGAAAATCAGGGCCCGAAGCCGGTATTTTGAAAATTAATAATTTGCCGTAACTTCAAAACGAACTATAACGCTGAACTTCTCAAATGACTCTAGTAGTCAGGGCCGTCGCCAGGATTTCGCAGTAGGGGGACCCAAAAAATACAAGGCCGGGTGGCACATTTTATAAATACAATGTTGGATGAATGCAGCAACCGGGGTGCCAAACATGAAATGGGGGGCCCAGATTTCAAACGTGGGGGTGGGCACCCCTGTCACCCTGTTGGCGACGGCCCTGCTAGTAGTGAATCTTGTCAGGACAGTTCCCTCAGTGAAGTTTATTTGCTGCTGTTGACGCAATCCTTGGTGCGATTGTCGCATCACACACACATCGAAAAGTAATGAGTCAGCCAAAATACGGGCAAATTATTAATTGTGGCTTGACAATACTCATTGTCTTTCTGCCTTTCCTGTGCCCAGGGCTCTCACTTTTAGGGATTTTGTCCCTAGATTGGAACTTTTGACCATTTTCAGGGATTTTCGGGAAAGTTTGAAAATGTGAAAAATAAATAATTTCAGTATATCTTGCAAATCATGTTTGATTCTATTTTTAACACTTATCATGGAGTTCCGATTTTGTGTTGCACCACCACAGATTTAAAGATTTTTATGTGAAAAAGGTTTTTTTGGTACTGTTCTTGGGATTTGTTGAGTTGCATTTGCTAGAGCCCTGCCTGTGCCGTCTACGAATTACGACCCAGCTTAGATCTGGCATTGTTGACAAAATGGCCGGTATTTTTACAAAACCCATCTGGCAACCCTAGGCGCCACAGACGTTTGGGGGGCAGTCGCAAAAACTGCCCCCCCTGGATCCGCCGCTGATACCTACTGCTGCTTTGAACAGTTGGCACTCTACCTCCGCTGTGCGTTCCGGAAAATGGGACGTTGCACTGTCTGCAAAGGTCTTTCTTGGGTTTTTGTCCGCCAGGGCCAGTCACTTCATTCAGTAGGATCTCATGGCTTTACACGTGTTTATGTAGGCCTCGACGGCTTTTCCAGATGCAAGTTGCAGACAACCAAGCCAGGTTTTAAGGTTTGCAGGGGCAAAATACATTTTTGGGGGGATTTTTCTTTTTATATATGTTTAAAACAAATTTTTCTGGACACAACAAAAGTTGGGTGGGCACTTCCCCTCGTGGCTACGGGCCTGCACCAGGCGGTGATCGGTCGACAGTTCTGCACGCTTTTCGACATGAACGTCCAACACTGTAACGGGCCGCAAGCATAAAACGTGAAAAACGCATGGCCCAAGATTCCAGCATTAAGCAATCCCTTCTACTGGTGTCCATCTTGTGGCAGAAGCTTTAAGGCGCAGACCGGCCTACTCAGAACCCACAGAAAACATGAACCAGATTCGTTGGCCACCACCGAACAGGATGGGCGAGCAACAGCTTGACCCAAGGTTTTGCCTGATGCAACTTTAGTTGTTGCATGAAAGATGTGTTGCCGTTCGGTGCTTCACTTTTGCTTTAAGTCTATAAAACTAATAGAAGCGATGCACAAGCTGTGTGGCGGAGCAAACATTACCTACTCTATCTTAACCCACGCAAAAATGCATTTTGTGGACCGCATTATGCACAGGCGATCACGTGGTGCACATCTCCGTCACAGTACGGAGACTCGGGAGTACCAGTGCGGTATGTTGCAGATCATCCCCCATTCAGCCAATATAAACTGGCAGATGTTGTAAACCGAGCTGAAAAACGCTAATTGAGTCTTAAGACCTCTTTTTCTTAGTCTCCGTTTCCTAGGATGTACTGCAGGTCTCGAGATCAGCATTCTGCGAAAAAATGTTTTATGAATGGGGCTTGATAAGCTGGAGCAACTCAACTTGTACGCTGATGGCTATATCCTCGGGGAAAGCAAAACTAAATGAGTTGGAGCAAAAAACAGATAAAATACAGGCAATACGAAACTCAGAAAACCTTGCCTGAGCGCCAGATATTTGGTCCATTACATACTAAAAATCATTATACAGTAGAACTTGTCTAATTCGCTTAATTTGTCACTTTTTCGTTGGTCCCGGCAGAATTCCTATCTTTTGTGTACATTTCTATTCGTCTAATTCGTCACCTTTTTCTATCCCTCAGAAGCGTTTTGTTCGGCTAATACGTCATTTGCAGTTTCGCTTTTGATGTCTAAGCAGCTAGAACGTGTGGGAATTCAAACAAATTAAGGTCTTTACCTGAGAATTGTTGCACCTCACAGTTTGTTTATCGAATTTATAAACGAGGTGCGAAGCGCGACCTGACTCCCCATTGAGAGAACGTGGGAAGTCTTTGCAGTTTGTAAAAGATTTGAAAGGTGCTAGATTGAATGGAGGAGTCCAGACAGAGTAGAGGAATTAATTGTTGTATTCAACCATAACGTCATGAAACTTATAAATTTCTTGCAAATAAGAGCACAATGCATATGAGTTGCTATGATAAGGTATACGAGCTTCTATGATAAGAGTTTTCACCTGTTTGCATAATTCGTCACTATTTTCTTATCCCCTTGAGGTGACGAATTAGGCAAATTCTACTGTATTATTTTTACAATTGTCTTGTTCCACAAACTATGTCTGTTCAACAGGAACTCAAATTTTCGGCTCCACCATTCAAAAATTTTTGGCTCCGGCTCCAACCATCCAACCGTGCTGCTTTGTTTTTTCGAGTGATAAAAAATTTCGTTTTGCCGGTAGCGTCCGTCAGCCCCAGGAAAAAATTGCCGGTTTACACCGACCTAGTAACGAATTCGCTGACATGGACGTTGCTATGGTGATAGATGGTACATCCTCAGGCACGGAGTGGTTACGCTTCGGGAGTTTTCAATTGCTACGGCAGTTTTATCGTTTGCAAATGTTGCCCTGACAGCGACAATACTGACGAAACGGCTTACTCCAGACCAGACTGATGAGCTTCCTAATGCAGGATGGCCAAGACAGACGAGCAATAATCACTGTTCACGCGAAAACTTTCACGCATCCTTTTGAGAAGATCGAGATGTCCCGGGCGGGAATCAGTGGAACGAAACTTCTTGCAGTCGGCGCAGCTCCAGCCACTCTGCCTGAACGTCTTGCGTGACCCTCGCAATCGACAATTGAGTTACCCACGGGTCGACTGCCAGAAAACCAGCATGGAACAAAACCATGTTGTTTCTTTGCGACCAGGCGCAGTGACCCCACAAGCATGACCCCCACAAGCGTCGACAGCTGCCTTGAGGCGGACAACGAAGCGACAAACCAGAAGTACTGGATGTTTTTGCAAAAATTAAAGCACGGAAATAAACGAAAGCCCACAGGAAAAAACACAAAAAGGTAAATCACGAAAGAAGCGTCGCATGAATAAGTGCTAAGCAACCGCCGACGCACACAACGGACGGACGCATCGCAGCCGAAAAAAAGCTGGTCAGCTTCTGCTACCATGCTGGAGTGCGGCGCACGCGTTGATTGGCTGCTGCACAAAACTACGATGTCGATGCTGTAGCCTCATATCAACACGACGAGCGAATGTAGGAACGATTTCAACAGCACATACAGCTGTTTTCGTCTGTCCGCATTAAAGGAGTACTGTACTGTAGATTGTTTCGTGGTATTACAAGCAGTCGGGTGCGCAGGAGGAAGTTACACCAGCGAAGACTATCATTTTTTAAGTTACATTGTCAGAAATGCACAAAAAACGGGTTTGCCCGCAACGTGATCTCTACGAATGAAAACAATGGATCAAAGCAGACGACACAGTTGTCTAAGTTCCACCAATCCCATTTAGAACTTTTTAATTTTTCAATGACAGGTTTCTTCAGACAAATGCTCATTGCGTTTACTTCAAACGTTTTGGCGCATTTTTCATTGTTCTTCTAGTTCTATTCAGTCAGTGTTTAATACGACGATCTGATCCTGTTGTTTGTGACGTCGATCTTGTTCGGACCAATGGTGAGGACACTGCTTCGATGTTGCAGCACGCTAGAGCGACTGTCATTATTAACGGACACTTTGGTGACTTTTCCATTTTTTAGGTGTGAAATTTGTCTGGAAAACGAAAAAACGGGCGAATTTTGCCAAATAAGGCGTTGCTAAACCCTGTTGCGCACGCGACAGTGACGAAAACAAGACGGCGGTTGCCACGCAACTGTCGATCGTTTCTGTCAGAAGCATCCCGTTTGACTGCGACGCTTCGTAGCGGGAGAATTCGCTGAAAAAAGCGCCGCACTGCAGCTGCGTCTGCCGCGCACTGAATCCATGCTCGACGTCACAGGATGCTTGCGCGCCATTTCGGAACTGTCATCGGCCTGAAGTTAAGTGAAAATAATGCATGGCCGCCACGAACACGAACATGCGAAGAACACACAATACACGGAGTCGGGAACTGACGCCAAACAGCTGTGAAACGACGAATGGGACTTCTTGCGCACGGCTTCGTTCGTTAATACGATTAGGTTCGAATGCCAACGTGCAAACGGAGCCCCACGTCGAGACAGAAAAAATCACAGCAGCTATGTTTGCAAGAGATCTGTGATGCGACAGTTCCTTTCGGGGTGGTTCTTGTTGTTGCTGTTGCCACGCAACAAAAATAAAAGAGCCACGTGTCTAAAAACCCGGCTTCCTTCATTTTTTCACTTTGTGGACGCCGACCAGTTTCAAACAGACCGTTTGGATGTTGGCAGAGATTCCTGCAGATCTTTTTGTCACGCCAGTTGCAGTCACATGCTTCAAGACATCTAATGATTGCTGACAGGGAGCAGTTTACTTCAGTTTTCAATCAACTTCAGCGTAACTCGCACACAGCGTACGACATGAGGGAAAATGAAAGCAACGCAGCGTCGGGGACGAAAAGTCAAATCTAATCCAGAGGCGCTTTGTCGCCTCATTCGAGTAAATTTCAATAAAAAAAGCAAAGGGGTCAAACGAGCCGAGCTTCAAACTTAGTCGAAAACGCAGTGACAGGAACGCTCTGTGAAGGACCAACGGGCAGTGAAGGACACACAAGGAACATCTTCGACCGCTTTCGGACATGAGCAGAGAAGTACGAACGAACATGAAGGTGCAATAGAAGTAGAGGAAAACGAAACCAACTGCACGAAAAATGAACTTGAACGAACGAGCAACACGCGCACGATGACAAGTCAGCATGTTGCTCAACGGTCGAAAGCGGCTCAACGCACGAAGAGCGCGAAACTCCTTCAATCAGAATGCTGTTGGGTTTGCGCGCTATTTTCGCCCTGATTGCAACGCGCGCACCAATGACTTGTTTCGCCGACGCAGCAACGAAACAAATTGACATTAGCGGTTGTTGTTGTTGTTGTTGGCTTCCGTCTTGCGCCGAGACGTCGTTATCAAACTGCGCAGCAGCGAGATCACGCTGTCGATCCCGAAAAGGAACGCCCCGTCCGGTCCCGGGTGGACGACCGGGTCGTTCAAGCAATAATGGGCGAAGTCAATCAATCGCACGTCGATCGCGCGAACGTCGCGCTCTTGACAATCGACGGAACGCTGCGACGTGAGGCGTCCCTGGTCCCTTCGACGGGGAGCGGCGCCGTTTTTGACGGAGACGCAAGGGGCGGTCTTCGGGCGGCGCGCCACCGCGGCGCTGCGCTTTGAGGGGGCCGAGGCCTCGTCCGCAATTTCCGGCGAACTCTGGCTGGGAATTTGGGACGCGCGCGCTTGGGACGATGCAGGGTGGCCGGCTTCTGCGATTCGGATATCCGGACACGGCTCACCGGCGACGGGGGTGTCTGCAGAGTTCTGGCGGGCGGTCGCGTCGCTGTTTGAGGCGGACTGCGGGCAGCTTCTCGATCTGTGACCGCTGGTGCGCCTCCACTTCGCGAATTTCCCCGGCGGACAAGTCTCGGAAGTGGGGGGCGCAGGGTGAGTCTGGTGCCGAGTGTCGTTGGAGTTCTTCGGAGGGGAATGCGAAGGAGCCTGCGTGGACTGCGTTTGGTGGTCCAGCGAGGGCGCTGCCTGTCCGGCGAGGTTCCGCTCACCTTCGTAAATCAGCAGTACCGAGCCCGAATAAAACCGATACGACGTGACGGTGGCGATCGCCTCTCGCAAATCGACCAGTTGGTTCAAAGCACCGATCACCAGCTCTGCGTCCACTAAACGGGTGAAGCGTTCGTGTTCGAGGTCAGGCTCATCGGAAATTTTCGGATTGTCATCGGCAATTTTCGGAAGGTCATGGATGCAGGGGTCACCAAGTTCAGGTAGCCTGTGAAAAAGAAACAAGTAAGCCTTCGTCAGTATTTTCTGTCGCGCGGGCAGTTTTCGGGCGTAGCGTGTGCTCGTAAATCGCGTGAAAGCGCAACTTACGAGGAAACCCGGGACTTTTTCATCGCGTCTGCTGCCGTTGAATAAACAAGAGCAAAATAAAAAACGAACGCACGAAACGTGTGCTTGTAAGTGCAAAATCACTTGTACCCAATATTAACAAGAATACTCAGGAACAAAAATGTGTCCGCAGTACAGGATGAAAATTAGATGAACGTCATCATCCCCGTATTTTTGTAAAGGGCTATACGAACCTTAACTCACACTTCCGTTTCACTTCAAAAAATTGTGAGGAAAGACAAACTCCATATTTCATACACGAAGATATGTTTTATTTGCAAGCACAGAGATGCCTCTCTCCACTTCGCTGATCTTCGCAATATTCCCATTTACAACCATACGCTTTGCCAAGCATAAGATGTTTGTTTGTTTGTTATAGCTGAAAGCAATAGAGTGGTCACCTACTCGCGGAGCTTACGACAACCGCAGCTATATCTCAGGTAATATTCATGGACGGTCTGCTGACGCGGTGCAGTGGTAAGCATGAATTTTTTTCAAAGCATGCTTAAGAATCATAATTCATAAGTTTCTTCAAACAAAGAGAAACGAAGTTCTTCTGAACAACAACCTATTTCGTTTTGAACAATTCATCACTTCACTTTGACATATATCTTTCAATTGAAATCGGCCGAAAAGTTTATGTCCTAAATATTTTGCTGGAAACAAATGAAATTGTATATTTTCACGATGTTTTACGGAGACGAAAATTCACTCTTTTTCATCGTAAACTTCGAAGTTATATTACCCTGTTTTTGAGTATAGGCTTTGCACTGTTTCAAAAAAGAAAGCTCACAGTAGTGGAGTTGAGGAAGTAAGAACTCGTACTCTCGTCTTAAGCAACAATCTCGAAACCTACGTTGTTATTTTATGCAGTGTCCAATCAACTACAGCGTGATTGTTTTTTTTTCAAAAAATGTATCCCCATCAAAAGTTCATGTCTGCAACATAGCGCATAAGGCTCACCTACTAAATATGTTTACCAAACTGATTAGACGTATGTCCACCGGTATTCGGACTCTAGTTCCAGCAGCCATTCCCGATCCCACCACTCAGCTATTCTCACCCCACGCCTCATTACACGGAACACGACCAATCGTAAAGTTCAACTTCGGGTTCACATTAACCTTTTTCAAATGCATGAACTTGCAGTGCACTGTGAACCCGGTACCCGGTTTGTCGAAACCAAACCGCAGTGATTGGATTGACAAGCAAGTGTGCTGCTGTTACGCAGTATTGATTAACAGAGATCGATCTCTTTGCACAACTGCGATGAGTTCGCCGCGCCATTACAAACCTCGCAGTCGACGATCTGCCCCTCGAGAAGAAATCGACCAGGTTCGATTTGAGACCCGCCACCGACAGGTTGTGTCCGTAATATTTGTTGGCGTAGAAGAACTCCTTCCGGTCCGGGTTGTAGATCTGATCACAGAGCGTCAACAAGCGTTCCAGCGATGGCAGAAGCGTACCGCGTGCCACTCAAATTTGATAAACTTCAAATGAACTGAAGTACGCACGACAGGCGCTCATCCGAGGTAAAAATCGTTTCCGCTTGTGTTAAACAGTGACGCAATTATGCTCCGGTCATGACCTTCGCGCGAGCCAATGCGGATTGCGCTTTAGCAAGTTTGTTGAATCAGAGATCGTTAAACGTTTTGAAATAAAACAAAAAAAAAACAACGCTTTTAAAGCGCAGCAAGGTTCAAACATGCAATGGGCGCCTGGGGCGCTCTGCAAAAGAACCTGCATTCCGCTCAGCCGGGCTCCGACGTCAATGGCGGTCACGTGGCGAGCGAGCTTCGCCGGCGACGCGTTTTCGCGAACGCGCGTTCCGATCAAGTCGAGAATGCACGGGCGACGATAAGGTGACGTCACGTTCTCGAGAAGCATGAAGCGCTTGGTCGTTTTGGACATTCCATCGTCACCGGGTCCGTTCTGGCGAACGTAAGTGGACGGACTTCATTTAAAGCTCCCCTAAGTGTCGGAAAGGGGTTGAGAATATGCGTGTTAAGTTCCACATTTAAATTGATCGATATGAGATCGATCCGACGCTCTACCCGAGTGAATCACTGTCAAGGTTCTGAGCAAGACGGTTGGTTTAGACTGCCATTGGAACAGGCTTATTGCAGACACAGGTTTCCTATTAATTGCCGTGACTACGACCACAACAGTAGAAATTGCAGTCGTAAAACAATAGAAATTGCTGAATTTTCATAATTTCGGGACTTTTTTTTGGACTGGCTACAAACCTGCAGGGTTTTAATCAACGGAAATCAGATGAGACTGACATTACGTTTCCGGCTAGAAAATCGTAAATATGCTTTTATGGACGAATTCAAGTTTGTTTACACTACAAAAACCAAACATCAGAGAAAACGTATCAAACTGGCAAAATTACACTAAACGTCTAAATATAAAATGGAAATTTGGTGGGCGGTGTCAAACCTGTGATAATAACTTAAAGGCGTGAATTTCGGAATTAAGAAAGTAATGTGAGCTGGAGCAAAAAGACCGGCACGGGTAGGAATAAACTTGTTACTTCGTTCATTAAATTTCGAGGGGGTCCGGAAGGACTTTTGGTACCTGGCTGAAAGATCACTTATGTCTAACCCGCAGCTACTGTTCTTCACCATCTTCTGACAGTGACGCTACGGGGCATTGAAGGTTAAACGCAGCGCAATGATCATGCGGAAGACTACGTGCGTTCCTCGATCTTGTTACTGGTTCACTGCAAGTGTAGGGAATATTGCTATAAAGAGCACGAAAAAAGACGTTGGATTATATGAAAAAAACGCGTTTCCATAAAGAGTAGCAACAATTTGTCTTGCAGGTAGCAATAAATTGTCTACAAAAAAAACACAAAAACAGATGCCGATGTTGCACGAAGCCTTTACCACAGTTGAATAGAACTGCAATGCTTGTCGCGGTGTGCGTGTATTTCAGGCCAGCAACGAGAACTCAAAGAAAAAATTAATCAGCAAAACCTTCATCTTGCTCCAAACGTCGCTGATCACTTTCGAGTTCCACGGGTTGAGCAGTTCGCTGGCGCACGTGTCGCCGCCGCCTCCGACCTCCGCCTCGTCCGCCCCCGCCCGGATCGAGACGTTGGTGCCGAACCCCTGAGCAAGGCGCTCGACGTCGTTTTCGTCGAAAGCCGAAAATTCGGCGTAGATCTTTGGTTTGGAGCGAATCGAAGATACGAGTGGGTTGCTTGGGTATCTGAGTTGGTACAGGTGGGTTGAACGTCGGTTGGTCTCGTTGTCGAGGGCTTACAACACAAAGGTTTCCGAAGTGATCAATACTGACTCACGAGGGCCGACGGAAATACTCACGTGTGGAGTTCAAAAGAGCCGATGAAACTTTGGGGAAAGGGGTGGATAAACACCAAGGCAGTTTGCATTGCAATGCGATGCTAACGTGATTATATTTTTGGCTTTGCTTGCACATACAGTGCACATTAAACCAGTATAATTTATCCCTTGCCATATTTCTGTCGACGGCCACCTGTTTGGGGTTGTACGGGAAATCAAGGTCTCTACAAAAGGGTCATCCGGGTAAAGACTTTGAGAGAACCTGCAGTTTCATTTTGCTTGACATCATTTCGTTTTTTTGCGGTATGGGTGCTGTCAACAATGGCATTCGGTAAAATAGACATGAATAGGCGATATTGGTTTGCTGAATCGTATCATAACTCCAAGGTTTTGGCTGAGCGCAGTGGAACTCTGATATTTGTGTTTTTTGTGTGGCAGAAGTAGCAGAGCAACCAACACATTAGCATATCCAACGCAAATAAATTATGCTGGAAAGTATAAATGTAAGTGATAGTTTTGATCAGAACTCCACGGCTTAAATTTGCGCGCAATCTCTGCAGGGGAAACCAATACAAGCAGCGTTGTTAATACAAAAGATTTAGAACGCCTATTTGCGTAAGGTATGTAACTTCATCAACGAAGACTTTAGTCTGTGATTTGCAGTATCCGCTCGGACCAAATATCCCCACACAGTACAAACGGGCTTTGATCTTTATCAATGAAGTAACGGACTGCACAGTGCCAGCGTTGAGGAAGACCGATAACAGTTATTATCGTATAGATTCACGTGCGCTCGAGGCAATGTAAATATCTGGCACGGTTGCAGATAAAGTCACCAGATCGGACAATCGCTAGCAAGTGATTTGTGAGCTAGTCAGACCACAAAGCGCGCTACCAATAGTACAAACGGTCGGATCAAACACGATTCGTAGCTTGGCGCTTTACAAACCTCAACTCTACTGATTCTCACAATGTTTTCAGCATGTAGCATTCTCACAGACCAGTAGGCATCAGATTCAGAACCGTCTTGCATGCCTCGAAAATGATTGCTACTGCTGACGTGTGTATTCGTAGGTTTTGCAAATCCTGTGAGCCTTAAGATGAACCAACTACAATACCCATTGTCTTGGATCATTTTCGGTGACGTTGTAATCGTTTCGGGAATCTGTTTCAAGATTGCAGTGTTCATACCACGGCGTATAAGATTAAGAACGACGAATACATGCACGCTAAACATTGCCGCAACCCCTACCTGCAGCACATCGAGAGGTTGTCGCCATGTGGTAGCTATCAGTAAGCGCATAGTCGTAGGGGAACCATAATGTTTGGGGGCGCGAAACGTTTTTACCCGGAAAAAAGAATTACAATATTACTTCCACTTCCAATGAGCAAACAACAGAAGTAGAGATGAATGCCTTGCAACACGATAAATGGGGGTAGGGATCAAGACTTGAGGGGACGCTCAACTGTCATATCACCTTTTTACGGGTATTCAAAAGATCACGCCGAGCTTTTATTCAGTAACCAACAGCACACGGGCTTGCAATTAACCTTGCATAACCACTGTATTGGATCCCAAAAATATCATCACTGAAACCTGCTTAAAACGTGGTTAAAAAAATGGACTTTATCTGCACGTAGCATGTCGCAGTAAGATTAACTACAATGCTAAGGTAAACCGCATAGCACAGCGTTTGAACTTATAGAAAAGGTGCTGGTTCTTCCAAATGTCTTGAGTGTTTTTTCTAGTCTGACATGGTTTGACGCTGGAACACTGAGAAGGCAAGGTGATGTTTAACGACGTTTCCGAAATAGAGTAAAAAAATTACTGAATGTTGCATTTCTTATTCATAAACTATATTTTTGTAAACTATGTACGCGTCTTTCTTCATTTCTCTGAGCTATCAACAGCTGTATAAATCAAGAATCAAAACCATGCTACCACTACCACGATTGACGAACAAGTCACACGATCACTTTTACAGTTCCAAAGAAGTCTTCTGAGTCCAGCAAAAATGCGTTTTACTTTTGTTGCTGACATAATATTTCCACTAAAAAAAAACGTGAAAATACCTTTTGAGACACGCTTTTAAAATAACTTGTTCCTTTGACCCCTAAACGGAAAAAAATCCAGCAGACGCCCTTGTGGGCGACCAGCGCAGCGAAAGCAACTACTCACATGACGTGAGTCTCCCCGTAGTCTCGCACGCATCGTTTCGAATGAGGTCGTGGTATTTCGATGAGGGGGCGGATCGCCTGCGAGTTCTTCCGGATGAACGTCGCGGGGTGCGCGAAAGCGATCATCGAACCGTCGTCGTCGCCGCTCTCGACGAAGGTGACGTTTATTACACCTGTTGACGAGATGGCAATCTTCAAGTCGGCAGAAACAAGTTCCAGCGCTCGGGCAGTTTGAAATAAAATACTGATGTGGCTGTTAGCGCTTTTCTGTGTTGCAGGCAAAGTGTTCTTGGATAAATCGTGCATCTAGCATACTACTTCGCCACCTATTTTTCGAAACTCTGGTGGCAAAAATTTACTATCCTTTACCGATTGACAAACACGACATCAGACGATTCGTTGTTACTTGCAAGTGTGACGTCATAGACCAGTTAACCTGCTAAAGTGACTAATAGGTATATCTCGGCGGTAGGGGTTAACAAGCTATACATACACTTTTAAACCAAGGACGTGTCGAGTGTTGTCAAAAACCATAAAAAAACAGCTTGGCAGACGAAATATTTCCCACAGCTAATATGTTATCTAAACGCCACGTTAGCACAAAGCTTGATGGGATGGCCATGGACACATTTTCCTGCGCAACGGATAGGGTGATCTGGTTTCAATCAAGCGACTTTGGAGTGGGTTTAAGGATTTTCAACACATGAATTAAGCCAAGCTTCTCTGGAACGATCTATCCTCACGGTTAACCTACTAGGCCTATTCATGTTTAGAAGTAAATTTGGAGAAACACTTTTTGCGCACGGGCAAACCACGGTTGTGCAATCTATATTGACTGTTTGGATTAATAAATTGTTACTAGAAGCTCTGTCCAAAATATTAAACCTTCTGCGAAAGATGCATTTCGAAGGTGTGCATTATAATCACAATTCCTTCACCTATGAAAAAGTTGTATTTCAGGTTAATTATCAGCGTCATATTCTCAACATAGCAACAAAGCCATGTAGTCTTTCAGTTTATGAATTAGTCTAATGTGGTAACGTATCCTACCTGTTCCGCTTGAACGATATTACAAAGCACATTCCTGTGCAGTCAAGCGAACCCAACAGTTGCACCAGAAGGTGTTGTGTTGATCTTGATACAACCATATGGTTTTCGAAACTCCTTTTAAGTGACAATTCTACTTACCCTTGAACTCGGGAGTAAACCTGCTTAAAGCTGATGGCAACTGGTCGTAAAAATACAGCTCCCGCGACACGAATGGCTTGCAGAGGGTTGTGCTGTTGTAACAGAAAATGCTGGCGCGGCCGCCCACTTGATTTCCGAATTGCCGCAAAACAACTGGTTTCTCCGCTTCCTGCTGCAAGGCATGCGGTTGCTTAGTTGAGGGATTCGGTGATCGTAAGCTTCTATAAAATGTTTTTGCTTGAGCATGCATGGCGCAGCGCTTGATCCACCTCACGTGATGGGGCGCACCGTTTGACACAGAGCGCTCCGCTCAATCGATCGACATTGCCATTCTTCAGAGTCGTCCATAGCGCCACAGTGACGCGGTCGGTTCAGTCAAGCATTCGCTCTACGGCAATGACTTTGAGCCAACGCAAGTCTTTCATTTTGTGAGTTAGTCGACTAGAGCCTGAAAGGAAAATTAATGATGTGCCAAACAACATATCGCTTATCTAACGCCGCTGTGGTTGGACTTTTAATCCCAACTACCAAATACAGCACAATTTTACGAAATTTATTCTTCGGGACAATGGGCTGTTAAAAGCGCATTCAACCAGTTTATCCTAATAGACGAGAGCACCAAGTATTTGATATTGACAAGACACTTTCTTGATTTAGCCCGTCATAACCAACTCATATTCGGAAAATAGAGGTCAGGGGCGTAAAGTGGGGGTCAAGGGGGCACAACTCTCCGGGCGCCCAAAAGTCTCAACAATGTTACAAGTACTTTAATACAGTACATTTGCCTCCGAAAGACCTCAGGCTCGAACATGGGGGCGCCAAGCTTTCTTCTTGCCCCAGACGATACATAACCTCGTTACGCCCCCGGTAGAGGTGCAAGGATTTCTGTGACACCAGCTTGTTTTGCTGAAATCTAAGCATGAAAATTTAGCAAATGCGTTGATAGAATGCGATGCTTGTCCGAAGACATTTGCGAAAAACGAACAGAGAACCGAAAAAAGCTCCCGATGTGGTCTGCGAAGACCGGAAAATGTTTCCTATGTAGAGTGTGGCTCTTCAACTCGAACTTTGAAAAATGGAAGGTCGGTCCACTGCTTCTGAATCTTGAACCTCACCAAGCGAGATTCACCCAATGCAACCGGGCACATCTTACCGATGGTGTTACGCTGTCTTTACAAACGAACCTCATCATTATGTCTTAATTCCTACACTTCGTTATTTCATCCGATAGGACAGGGGTTCCCAAACTTTCTCTGTCCATGTACCCCTTCAGCATTTCGATAGATGAGCATGTACCCCTGAACATGAGCGCCGGAAGGATTTTTTTCCAGGGACGGGTCAACAGTGGATTTTCCAGGGGTGGGTCAAAATATTGTTGCAGGAGGGTAAAAGTGGTAAAATTAGATTTTCACCACTCGAAACTAAGAAAACAACCTTTTTTGAAAAAATGTGATGGGAAAATGTCAAATTTAAAAATCCTGGAGGCCCTCCTTCCGACGCCCATGCCCCTAAAACTTCGTATGGCAAAAAGACTGAGGAAGCTAGCAAAAATACATTTACCAATAGGCATATATCCCTGTACATAGGCATGCTTTTCCGCACTGTTTTTGTTGTTGTTTTTATGCTTATTTCACCTGGCGTTGATTTGACGCTTTTTCTTACTTTTATTACTACTTGTAAAACGTCTTCAATTAAAATTTGGTTTGTGTTAGCAGCAGGGCTGGCTGAGAACTTGACCCACGTGGTCTTTCGCCAACCCTTTGTGATTTAACATGTTAGAACACGATTACTAAGCTGCGAAACGTGAAATTTCTTATTTTTTATATTTTTTCATCGCTATATAATCATTTAGTCATCTCTGATGTTATTGTATTTCCTCTTGCTGCTTCGTGTTATTTCGTGATTTGAGTCACAAAAATGCATGATTAAACCATACCATATAATGATCTTTGAAAATAATATTCACTGATATTTATTTTAATATTTTAATCTTTGAACCAGACCACAACGTCAATAGAGCACAAGCGCGCACTATCTGCTCAACTCAGATTGATAAATTGATATATATATATGTATATATAATAACAGCCACAGAAAGTTTCGTAACGGCGTTGGTGGTAGGACCACAGGATTTACGTACACTTGTTCGCTAACTCGTAACACTTCTTAGAACACTACATTACAGACACTTCATAGTTGTTCGCTAACTCGTAACACTTGGTACAACACTACATGCAGAGTATGACACGAAAATAGCAAGTTTAAGAAATAAAGTCCAGCCCTGACTAAGGACTGGTGAAGTACGAATGCGTTGTGGCCTGCACACGCCCTCAAACTAACATTTTAACGTCCAGGCACTCAACCACAAAGTAAAATGCGGTTGTAGTGTTCAAAGAATAAGGACGACTACCAGTATAAAAAATCTGGCTGCATCAAAGCGCGCAACCATACATTGTTGGACTTCTTGTATCGTTCAAGAAACAGGTAGACCTACAGATTTTTTTCAATAAGGCCTCAAAGGTAGGAATGTTACACTGAACCTGATGACTACTAAAACTCGATCGCCACGGCAGGCTGTATAGAACCC